>Ga0190285_1000040_pt1 | contig 23316 bp, 21 predicted proteins | sample 48691823_MG_FD_163429 | JGI IMG/M metagenome (GOLD analysis project Ga0190285, IMG submission 163429) | Hydrothermal vent microbial mat bacterial communities from Southern Trench, Guaymas Basin, Mexico - 4869-18-2-3_MG | ecosystem: Environmental > Aquatic > Marine > Hydrothermal vents >...
CTTTCCCATTTCGCCCGCGACCGAGGCCCGCGACTGGAATAGAATCACTTCGCCCGTCCACCGGGTCGCTAGATCCGTGATTGAGAGTTTCTCGGGTCGGCCCGTCACCAGGTCGAAGATCAGAGTTTCCTCACCCTCCTGGCGAGCAAGGATAAAGAAATCGCCGTCCTTGCCGATCGCTATGGCAGGCAACGGTGTCCTATTGAGCCGACCAGCCTCCGTCTTGACCGCCTTGGTCTGCAAACCGAGCTGTTTGGAAGCCAACAAAATGTCCGACTTTGAGAACGGCTCTCCATCCGGCTGATATTGATGGGCCAGTTGATCCGGGTCCGCGGCCATCTCATGGAGTTTGGCAATCATCACGAGGCAGCCCAATCCCGTATCGACCTGTGGTGTGCTGATGTGGAATACCTCCGATTCACTCGTAAAGATAAGCAGGAATTGAACCCCCAAGGCACGAAGACACCAAGAAATCAAAGAGCTATGCGCTTGATGCCGTTCTTGATCAAGGGAACGTTGAAATTGATCAGCAGGGCCAGCACATCCGTGCTGTTCCGGTCGAAGCGGTGCTCCCGGATCACATCTTGTCCCGAACCGTGATTCAGCATGTACGTGTCTGATCCTTTGCCGCCGTACAGCTTGTCATTCCCGCCACCGCCGAGCAGGGTGTCGTCTCCGGCGCCGCCCGACAGGCTGTTTGCTCCACTGTTTCCCATGAGAATATTGCTCAATGAGTTTCCGGTACCGCTGATCGAGGCTGTACCCGTCAAAGTCAGGTCTTCAAGGTTCAATCCCAGGCCATAGGAGAGTGGGCTCCGTACTGTGTCGATCCCCTCATTGTAACGCTCTATGACTGCATCACTGCGGTTGTCTACCACATACGTGTCATCACCGCTGCCGCCGACAAGCTCGTCTCTAAAAGCGCCGCCGTCGAGGAGATCATTCCCTGCTCCACCGAATAGGAAGTCCATGCCGGCTTCGCCATAGATGATGTCATTCCCCGACTGACCGTCGAGCCAGTCCCAGCCCGCGCCACCATAAATGGTATCGTCGTTTCCTTGTCCGGCGAATACGGTGTCATCGCCTGAGCCCGCATTGATGGTGTCGTCGCCCGCGCCGGCGTGGACCTCGTCATTCCCGCCATTCGCGTAGATTTCATCATCCGTGTCGCCGCCCACGAGGACGTCGTCGCCCGTGTCGCCTTCCTGGTACCCCTCGACACTATAGCCCCGGGCCAGGATGTCCTCGAGCGTCAACACCGTCCCATCCGCAAAGACGAAACGCTTGACCGCGAGGTCTGACGGAGTGAATTCATCATTGCCATCGGCCTGAATGACCAGGCCCTCATCATCTCCGATACCGATTGTCAGCTCCATGTGCGTATTCACGGAACTCCCGTCGGTCTTCCAAAGCTCGTACCCGTGGACCCCGTCATCCGCCCTGAAAAACACGTTGCCGTCCACATTGGTTATAAACCAGGGGCGGCTGCTCCCGGACCCGGGGTTGATGTCCTTCACCAAAACTGGGCCGACATCCTCGGTATCATGCGTCATCTGCACCCGTAGCTCCTCGGGTGTGATGCCAGGGCCAAAGACGATGGTGTCCCCGTCTTCGTCGGACGAGGAGAAATGGGAGGTCACGTCGTCGAAGCCGTCGCCGCGGTTGAAGGTGATCGTGTTGGTACCTTCATTCGCCACAATGGTGTCGTTGCCTGGGCCGCCCTGGACTGGAGGAGGTTTGTTCCCGATTCGCCGGTCAGCGCATCATTGCCTGTTCCGCCCAAGAGCGTGTCATCCCCTTCCCGCCCGTAGATTTCATCACTGCCGCCGTCGATCACATCATTGTCCGGTGTGCCCACAATATAGTCGTCGCTTCCCGTAGGGATAGTTGCATGTTCCAGGATCTGCGCTGTGTCCCAGACCGTGCCGTCACCGAATTGTAAGCGCTCTACTTTGTGTGCTTCATCATCGGACCACTGTGCCAACTGCAATCTGTCATCCGTGCCGTTGATGGAAATGAACAGGTCACGCCCGCCCAGCCTAAGGGTGACATCTGACGGAGCCAACTCGGCGGATAGTAGTATGGTATCAAGGTTACCCAATGTGATGTCATAATCGGTTATGACGTCCTGTCCAGAACCCCGGCCAAAGTGGTACGTATCATCTCCTATCCCTCCGTTAAGCGCATCGTTGCCCGCTCCACCGTCAAGGATGTCAGCGCCTGCTCCACCAGAGATCTCGTCATCACCGGCCAGTCCATTAATTGTGTCCGCTGATGAGTATCCGATCAATGCGTCGTCTGCCGGTGTGCCCTGAAGGGCCATGAGTTTGATTGCACCCACGTCCCAGATAGTCCCGTCTCCAAATCGGATCTCCTCTACCTGAAAGTCGATGGATTCATTGCGAAACCAGTGCTTCACCGTAAGGGTATCGTCCGTGTCGCCTATGGACAGGACCAGGTCGTCCTCTAAGCGCCCTATTCCCACATCCCCGGGAGAAAGATCAACATCGAGGAGGATTGAGTCCACATTCCCCGGTGTGACGTCACGATCGAAAATGGTGTCCGAGCCTGATCCCCGACCGAACAGGTAGGTGTCGTCCCCGTTACTCCATGTTGGGACATAGGATAGCTCGATTGCGGACCCGCCGTAGAGCATGTCGTTCCCTGAGCCGCCGGAGAGTGTGTCATTGCCCGTCTCACCCTGGAGAACATCGTTCCCGCTTCCGCCGTCAAGCGAATCATCTCCTCCACGGCCGTAGAGCGTGTCATCCCCCTCATATCCCTGGAGAGTGTCATCCGTAGGGTATGCGATGAGCACATCATCGCCAGGTGTGCCTTGAAGCAGCTATTGCTTTATCTCGTGTACATCCCATATTGTGCCGTCGCCAAACTCGATACTCTCAACCCGGTACTCGGGGGAATCGTTCCAGAACCAATTCTTGACAATAAGTTTTTCGCCCGAGTCGTTAATGATAAGTTCCAGATTCTCGCCAATGTGTTCAACCATGATATCATCGGGTGATGTCGTCGCCAAAGCGAAGCGTGTGGAGATTGCCCGCTGTCTTGTCACGGTCAATTATGGTGTCCTGTCCCGAACCGCGGCCAAAGAGGTACGTATCGGCGCCGAGCCCGCCTTGAAGCGTGTCGTTTCCGAAGCCTCCGTCCAAGGTATCCTCGCCTGAGCCGCCATCGAGGGTGTCGGTCCCGTCTCCACCGGAAAGCGTGTCATTGCCGGCTTCGCCGTTCAGTGTATCGTCGCCTGAGCGGGCGTAGAGTAGATCGTTCCCGGCAGACCCGTTCATGGCATCAGAGCCGGAAAAGCCGTACATGAGATCGTCGCCTTCGGTACCCTGGACGAGCATATCGGTGATAGCTTCCGTGTCCCATATTGATCCATCCGCAAACGTGATAGATCCTACACCGATCCTAGGCGTGTCGTTCCGAATCCAGTTCTTTATTGTAAGGGAATCCGATGCCCCTGCGACGATAACCTTCAGATCATTGCCGATTCGCTGCAAATCAATATCCGAGGAAAGAATGCCAGCGCCTAGCTCAATGGTGCCCTTGTTTTCAGCGGTGGTGTCACTATCATATATGGTGTCGTGTCCATCACCGAGATTGAAGATGTACGTGTCCGCGCCTGATCCTCCGTCGAGCCGGTCGTTTCCGGGTCCTCCCACAAGGGTGTCGGCTCCCGCTCCCCCATAGACTCTGTCATCGCCCGAGTCACCCTGCAGAATGTCATTCCCTCCAAGACCATATATCCAGTCATTACCACCGAGGCCGTGCATGTCATCTTCTCCGGGCGTGCCGTAGATAATATCCGAACCATCGGTGACGGTCGCGATTTCAAGAATGATGTCATCGTGAGTCCACATTGTGCCGTCCATAAATTGGATCTGTTCGATGCGATTGAGCGGACTGTTGTTCCTGGTCATCCCTCGTATATGAGAGGTTATCGTACAAATCTTTCAGATGGGTCTGAGCCATCATATCGGCGTACACCATCTCAAACAGATGGCGGTAGGTCTCATTGAGGTGGATGGAAGCGTCTCGGTTGGGATCTTGACCAGTTAACCCCACCCATGGCTCACCAAACCAGTGCTCAAGCGTTACCACCTAGCGTGCGTCTATATTGGGACCTCTACTATTGGGGTGGACGCCGTCACTACCGGCCCATTTGAAAAGAATTTCCTGCATCACCCCGTTCCGTGAGTTTGGATCTGCAGTACTGATGAATTGCTCTAGAAGGGATTCTAGGTGACCAATGGTGTCTCTGGCCATTGCCTGATGAAGATGGTACACATTGCCGCTCCCGCGAAGGTCCGGGAGACCCGCGATATCCTCGGAAGTAAAATACCACTGGACCGGCGCAGCGGATGACCTGTCGGTTACGAATCCGTATTCGGCAATCACGCCGCTTGTGCCATCATTCCTCTCATAGCTGCTCGAACTGAATTGAGTGTTGCCCTGCGAGTCAATGATACCCGTAGTGGTCCAGTCGAGATTGATGAACTTGATGCCAAGCTCATCAAGGCTATGAATCTCATATCGGTTTTCAGTAGAAGCTGTCATCACCCCTAGTTGTGAGAACCCTGCATCGGATGCGTCAATTATCCCATCTTCATTGTTATCCAATTCGGCCAGGGCTTCAAAGCCGTTTGCCGCCCGCGTGCCATCCCCAAGTATCGTCTGATCACCGAACAGTTCCTTGCCGTCATTGATGAACCCATCACCGTTCCTGTCCATGACCAGTAAGCCATCTCCCGAATCGACCCACCCAGTGAGCTCAGCAAAACCGTCACCATTGTGATCAAAATAGGTGCCGGCGTCAATGGCGATCGTTTGGATGCCGTCACCGTTAAGGTCAAGCACCAAAGGATCTGGCGGGGGCGGCGCCGCGGTCGCTTGTTTCGAGCGGAGCCATGGCCCAGGGTCCAAACGCGGCCAACAGGGCGGGACCGGCTCAACAAAGCCTGGGTACGTTTTTCTCATCTCTATTGCGGCCTGCTTGAAACCGGGACATCAAGGGAGCCTGTGAAATCCAAATGTCGGGCAATTTCCCTGTTTCCTGCTCGGTATCTCTGCGCCAAGCCTCTGCTTCCTCTCTTCGTTGATCTTGTATCTCCAGGGCTCTCAAGTACCAGTCAATACGCCGTGTGTCTCTTGCGCACCAGTCCATGAAAGTCTTCATGCTGCAAACACTCGAGCGAGGATATTGTTCTGCGCCTCGTGGTGCACGAGTGACGAATGAGGGCACTAGATCCCATGCTAGGGGTGGTTGTCGGGGTCCTACTCCGCCAATAATGCTTGCTCCTGTTTATTCTCTGGGTCGCGATCTTGCTGTAACATCGCGAGGTTTGCTGCAGACAATCCATGGCTCTCACTCCAGCCTTTATGTGGGTGCCCAATCAAGTACAGCCTGCACTAATCGCTGCCAGATTGGGACTCCGGAAATAGGGCCCAAGAAACCTCACCTTCACGACTTGATCCCGATCATTTGCGGTTTAGTCGCAGTCTACCGAATAACTGCGAGCACCCTACGGATTGAGCGTAGTGTCTCGCGAGTCTAGTTCGCACCTCCATGTGCCTTGAGAAGTTCCAAGATATCCTCGGCGCCTCTCTCCCGTGAAATCTTCAAGGCGGTCATCCCCAAGCGGTTGAGGGCATTCACCTCCGCCCCTTTGTCGAGGGGCACCTTTGCGACATCGCTTTTGCCAGTAAGCGCGGCCTCCATTAATGCCGTCACGCCCATCTTGTTCCGGGCGTTGACGTTGGCGCCCTCGGCCAATAGAGTGTTAACAAGACCTAGATCGCCACGCGCTGCTGCTTGTCCGAGTCGCTCGTTGAGGGACGCTGTGTCCTTACCCACCCCAAGCGGCGGCAGGACAGGCTTCGCCCCATAGCCATCGGCCTATCTTGTTCAATTTTCCATGATTATCAGAAAACAGTAAAATGACGTGAACCTCTTTGTTACGAAAACGTGTTGCCCAAGATCCACCACCTGATTGTCCCGCACGGGGAGCCCAGATTCTCATTTGAAGAACCTCTTTTCACCAAAGCCGTATGCTCACCGTTGCCTGCCATGATCCTAACACCTTGTTCCTTTCCGATCTCGTCAATCCTCTGCGCCTGTCCGTCACCTCCTTCTAAATGGGGCCGCCCCCCCGTACTCGCCGAACGTCTGGGAACCGCAATAACCAGGTGTGCGGGCGAGTCTGTGAAGCCGGCTGCTCGTCTGAAAATGGTATGATCTTTTCTTGTCATTAGGCATTTCTAGCAGGCTCAAACCAAGCCAGCAAGCACTTTGTCAGGCACGCAATGGGGTAACCAATTACCCCATGACCGCCCAAGTGCCTATCATCATTGCTGACAACATTTCTCCTGGCGCAAATGCCCCGCCTCCCGCTGGAGCGCGCTCAAAGAAACGGATCAGGTCTTGTATCTTGATCCGCTTCATGGTTGAGAAAGGAAAAAGTCAAGAAGCAAGACCTGACCCGAATCCTACCAATCCTTGGAGGGGAGATCAGTCTCCCCTCCAAGTCCATGCGCAGTGTGCGCGCTCTTCGTGTACCCTCTCCGAGGCGAAGCCACGGACGAGTGAACAACGGAAAGGACTTTTATGCTTCGTTGTCGCTCTCTTGCGATGGTAGTTGGTATTACTTCCTACATACCGGATTTCAGAGGCCCGGACAACATTGATCCCCGACTGAAAATGGGTTAGGCTGGATACCGGCCAACTGGTACGAGCACCATCGCCACAGACCCGGATTCGTACAGATGTTACTCCGGGATCGTATGAGAGAGAAGTTGATGAGATATTCTGTTTCTTCCATGAGTCCGATAGAGTCTTGGATCGAAAACTACTCTATCCGTCCAGTCGGGGAAGTTGTGAAAACAAATGACGCGACTGTCCTCCGGATCTACTCATGTTTTGAAGAAGCGCTTGAACTTCGGTCTCAAGCAGGAATCGATAGGCACTGATGATGGCAAGCCAACAACCCATCCACAAGGAAAGGATCTGAGAAATGGAATACAGACCCGTGGACGGTCCAGTTTATTGTCGTTACGCTATCACACCACCAGTAATCAACTCGGACACTGCTCATGAAATTGGCGTTTTGGCGCGGGTAGAAGAAGATTTGCAGGCAGGGAGCAATGTCGAGCTGAAAGAGGGAAGCAACGTCAAGCTGAGAATGCTCCTGGATGATCGAACAATAAGGATGACCTGCCACGCTAGGATTGACTGGCTGACCAGAGATGAATCAAGCGGAAAATTTACCGTGGGGTTTGGCCGGTTGGCATTGTCCGACGCGGAGTTCCAGGTGCTGTCAAAGGATGTTGCGGACAAGCCGGATGATTTTGCCGTCTTCGATGAAACAGTCCGTGAAAAAGGGTCCCAAGCCGCACCGGTAACTCTAACGGAGGATCGGCAGGAGATAACGAGGGCAAAGGCCGTCACCATGCCGGTAAGCCTGATCGAGGAGATAGATGCCAGGAGAGGGAGAGTTCCTTTCTCCGAGTTTGTCGTAACGGCTGTCAAGACCTACCTAAAAGGCTGAAGTGGTGATAAGTGTAAGATGGCCGACGTTCAAGATACATCGGCTCATGGAGGATCCGAATTGGCTCAACCTCTAGTGAAATCCTATGACGTGATCATAGTAGGCTCAGGACCGGCAGGCATATTTTGCGCGCTGAAGCTCGTTGACTCAGGGATTCAGAACATCCTCCTTCTTGACAGGGGAAAGGACATTTTCAACCGGCGCAGGAAAGGAAGAGACATTGTCTCCGGGTGGGGAGGAGCGGGCGCGTTCAGTGACGGCAAAATTATTCTTTCCCCAGAGGTCGGTGGGTTCCTGGGAGATTACCTGGACCGAGAGAGTCTGTTGAAAGTCCTGCATGAAGCGGACGGGGTCTATCTGAAATATGGTGCGCCAAGTCAGGTTCACTGCAATCCGTCAGACGATCTGGATGATCTGCAGAACGAAGCTCGCAGGGCCGGCATGGAGCTGATTCCCAGCCAAGTTCGGCACATGGGAACTGAGAACTGCTACCATGTTCTCGGTAAGCTCAGAGAGGTCCTGGGCGGACAGGTGGATGTGTTGACTGAGACTCCCGTAGCGAGACTCCTGGTTGAGCAGGGGAGGATTGCAGGTGTTGTCACTGAAAAAGGCGAGAGAATCACCGGGGAAACAGTCGTGTGTGCCCCAGGCCGGGTTGGAGCCCAGTGGATGCGGGAGGAGGCCATACGAATCGATCTGGAGTCACATCCGAATCCCGTTGACATAGGCGTGCGAATAGAGACGCAAGCTTCTATTCTCGCCAAGCTTACCGAAACCTGCTACGAAGCCAAGCTCGTGGCCTATTCACGGACTTTTGAAGACCGCATACGGACTTTCTGCATGAATCCGTATGGCGAAGTAGTTATTGAGGAGGTGAACGATCTCAAGACTGTAAACGGACATTCCTATTCTGAGAGACGAACCAATAATACGAACTTCGCCCTGCTTGTCAGCGCATCCTTCACGGAGCCGTTCGACGATCCGATTCGTTACGGCAAGTATATCGCCGAGCTTGCCAACATGCTGGGACAGGGGGTGATCGTTCAGCGCCTGGGAGATCTTCTCAATGGAAGGCGTTCCAATGCAGCTCGTCTTGCAAGATCGACCACGCGGCCGACTCTGCAAACCGCGGTCCCGGGAGACCTTAGCTTCGTCCTGCCCTATCGCTTTCTCAAAAGCATCATCGAGATGCTCGAAGCAATGGACAAACTCACTCCCGGCATTTCTGCTCGTGACACTTTGCTCTACGGCGTTGAGGTGAAATTTTACTCGAATAGGATTTCGCTTACTTCAGAGTTAGAGACTCAGATTCCCAACCTCTTTGCCATAGGCGATGGAGCGGGAATCACCAGGGGGCTCCTGCAGGCCTCGGCGAGCGGGCTTAGAGCAGGAGAAGTCATTGCAGCTCGGCAGGGCGGAAAGATACCATCCACCAATTCAAGACTATGAACCAATATCGGACTATCTCTCCGAAGCCCCTTCATGGAGTGGTCCGTCCCCAGGGACGCCCTGGAAGGCGCCTTGAAAGGTCAGCAGCTTCGATCTCCAATGCCATCGGCCTTGCGGTTAGTGATTCAATCCGCTGAAAGGGGGCATATGGGCCACATACATAGAAAACCGTTTGAAGCATCAGCCGGGACCGCTAATATTCCCGGGCGGGGAAAGGAAGGGAAAAGGTTCCAACAATGACGAAGATGCCCTTCCAAGCAATGTGCCGGATTGTGAGCATCTGAAGGCCCACGCTCTACGGTTATCGGTGAGAGACCAACTGTCCGTGCCCCAAACAATTGATGTTTCTTGTTCATCTGCTGCGGGAGTCCAACATGAAAAATTCGATGCCGGAACTAGTGATTGAAACGGACCTCAATCTCACGGTTTTTCATTTATTGAGCGGTCTGCATCAAGGGCTTTCGCGGTTTTCGGGGCAGAGCCGCGTAGCTCTCATTGTAGCCGTAAAGCCGAATGATCCGCTGTGTGTATGCGATCCACAGGATCTTCTCAAAGAGCACAAACGAGAGGTTTTCGACTACTACATTCAAAAGAACGCCTGGACACAAAACCTCATAGGCGTCAATGACTCGTCAGGTGATTCGGGCAAGTTGGTGGGATGCGCTGAACTCCCCGGTACCATATCAGTGGGTTACAGTTCCACAGGGTTATTCTACCAAGCCTGGTTTGCGGAGCATCATCAAAGTGCACCAGGCACGGGTGTGATCGAATGTTGGCTCAACCATTGCGCTTATGTTCTGTCATGTGAGCCTTTCCGTTGGGGGCGACCACGCGTTCATCCCCGTACTCTGGGCACTGCCCTGGAATGGTATACGTTACAGGCCATCCAAGGGCATTTGGAGTCTGAACTCTACGGCGTGGTGGGCAGGAGTAGTCGGCTGTCCATAGATGATCTTCTTAGCGATATTGCCGGAATATCCACGACGTACGAAGAGGGACGAAGGGCAAGCGGAAAACTTGTGATTGTGGAAGAAGAGTTATTGCCAAATTTAAATTTCCTCGCTTACTTTCCTCAAAGTGATACTCTCAGATTAGGCAACTGGAAACACACTCGCAAGCTACTCTCAACCGTCCAGGACACACCTCTGGGATTGGTTTCCGATGGTGATAGAATAGTAGGGGTATCCAGCGGGAGACTTCCAGACTATGCACTTTCCATTGAGTTCAAAAGCGGAAGAGGGGAAATCTCTCTTAACAGGGTCCCGGTCTGTACTGTGTCCGATGGACGCTTCTATTCTTCGCGGCTTACGCCAAATCTGGAAGCTCTAGGCACCGCCCTAAACCGGATTGCCTTGCGAGCGAAGGCCACAAAAAGGTTGCTGGGCATTGTGTCACGAATAGCTGAGACAGCCATTCAAGAACGTCATGGCTGTACGCTGGTTATTGATCCGACAGAGACCCCAGCGGATCTTGCTGGGCAAAGGTTGGAACCGGCAATCGATTTGAAGCCGGCTAAGACCTTGAGATTGGCCTTCTCCATGGCCAAAGTTGGCGGAGCCCTTCACATCGACGTTCGAGGCTTCCTGCATGCCTTTGGTTGCATCCTGGACGGTTCATCTGTTGACAATGAGGACCACTCTCGGGGTGCAAGATTCAACTCAGCGCTGAGATTCTCGGCAGTCAATGAAAATCTGATACCAGTGGTGATTTCCGAAGATAGGCACTTGTTCGTTTTCTTACACGGTATCCATCTGACCGAGCCACCAGTCCATCCTCCAATCTCGGAAATCCAGGCCAAGCCGGCCACAGTCCAAGAGTGGTTCGGACCTGAGCGCTTGTGATTCCAATTCCAACCTCACTTTTCTCAGATTTCCCCAGTCCAACGCCAAGCAGGGGCAGCGGAAACATAGCTATGTTTTCACATAGTAGCTTCCGCCTCTGCCCCCCTTTGACAACTGACCATTTCCCTTACATGACACAGTGGGTGGCATACAAGAAAGAATCAGTCGTCCCTCCGGGACTGAAGACCGGCAATTGTTGTGGTTTCTCGTCCCCGGTCATTCATGGCCGGGCTACTATCAGATGCCCCTCTGGGGCATGAAGATGTGTCCCGTAGGGACACTTGAAAGTAGCTCGACGCTTTAGCCGGGTTCCTCAATCCAGGCACACCCAGTCCTGGAGTCCCGGAGGGACGACTGAATGCGAGCGGCGCCCTCTGTGTCAAGTGTGTCCCGGAGTCAGCTTTGAAAAAGGGGGGCAGGGAGGATTTCCTCACTGTGAGCACAGGAACCGGATCTGAAATGTCGGTCAACTTTTTTGACACTTGCTATAGTTTGAAATCCTACACTGCTCCTTTCTTGCGAGTGCCGTGAGACCGGTTCTTTTGTCGTCTCAACCGCGGGTGTGGTTGGCACGCAGATTGCATGGCTTAAAGGGGTCCAGGAGCCTGTGCGTAACGCAATGCTCTTGGGAAATCGTGCCACGCCGTCGCTGGTTTTGATCCCCTTTCAATGGAATGGGATTGCTGAATGCGTAATATGGCGGCTCTCGGCGGCAGCGGGCTGTAGGAACCCAGGGCACGATTCGAGCAACGGAAGAATTAAGGCAGACACTCCCGGGGCCGGGAAGTGTTCACAAGCTTGGAAGTAATTGGGATGGAGGCCGTGAGTCAGGAGTCAGGCTTAATCAAGCAGCCCCCAAACATCAGGACCACCTGATTGAAACAGGCAATCACTTGCTGATTCTTTTTAAGTCTCAACCGACCCAATGGAGCTGATAAACTACAATGGAAGGAGATCAAGGATGACATGGGGTAGAAAACTTTACCGGATGTTCATGATAGCCTCAGTGGCCCATGCAAGATGGGACTATGAGACATCCATGAACATATTGAAGGACAAAAGGAAACTCATCATTTTGGGACTGATGTTGTTGCCGATTATCACGGTTTCGGTGGCTTATGCCACGGACCTGCCCGGTGTCCTCGGTGGGCACAAGGCGTATACACCGGCCTTTTATTCGACCAGCATCTTTCTGGTTTCCATTGTGATCGGTCTATGTGCGGGGTTGATCACGGGCTGCATCGGCGCGGGCGGTGGGTTCATTATCACGCCTGCTCTGATGAGTGCAGGGGTAAAGGGCATTCTGGCCGTTGGCACAGACCTCTTTCATATCTTTGCCAAGGCGATCATGGGAACCGCGGTGCATCGAAAGTTGGGCAACGTGTCCGTAGCCCTTGCCATTGCGTTCCTTGTGGGGGCCGGGCTTGGGGTAACCGGTGGCGGGGCCATCAACAGAGCCCTGTACGAAACCAATCCTGTTTTGAGCGACACGTTCATAAGTGTTGTCTATGTCGTTCTGTTGGGATTCTTAGGCATTTACTCGCTTATCGATTTCCTGAGGCTGAGAAAGATCGAAGGCGATGTAGGAGTTCATGCGGGGGAGAGCCCACATGGAGAAGAAGTCGCGTCCGGCAAGGTGGGACTGCCCGCCAGACTTCAGGCCGCGAACATCCCGCCTGCCATAACCTTTGATGAAGATCTCGTTCCCGGTGGGAAGAAGATCCCGGCTCTCTTCGTTGCAGTCTGCGGCGGAATTGTAGGTTTCGCGGCAGCCATAATGGGAGTGGGAGGCGGTTTTCTCACTTTCCCCATGTTCGTTTACGTGTTGGGAGTTTCATCCTTCACCACAGTCGGTACGGACATTCTCCAAATCATCTTCACCGCGGGTTATGCTTCCATAGCCCAGTACGCGGTGTATGGGTTCATCTTCTATACTCTGGCCATGGGAATGCTCCTGGGCTCTCTGATCGGAATTCAGATCGGAGCGCTTACCACTAAGGTGGTAAAAGGCATTTACATAAGAGGATTCTACGCTACCGCGATAATGGCGGGGTTCATGAACCGGCTTTTCGCACTGCCGGAGAAACTCAACCAGATGGAGATAATCAACATCTCCCAAACCCTGGCCTACACTCTGACCCTGGTAGGCACCTGGCTGTTCTTCATTGTCATAGGGATATTCGCTGTCTGGGTAATCAGCAAGTTTTTCGGTAGCATACGATACCTTAGAGGGGAGGTCTAATAAGATGCTCATCAAGGAAAAACGAGCTTTCATAAAAGGACTCGTTTTGGCCATAGGATTTCTCGTGGTCCTCGTGATCATGTTTTTACCGTTGCTCGATGGAGACACCGCGCTGACGGCTGCGGACAAGCTCTTCAATTCCATTTCCAAGGGTTCCACCAATTTCATTCCTGACCTTATGAAAAAGAGTGAAGCCTACAATGGCACAGCCTTGGAGGTGAATGTCACACTGAAGGACCGGGAAATGGCGCAAAAAGTCACAAAGTTGTTCTCCGCGGCGGGAGCACAGGCAAGTGGCGCCGGCGCCCAGTTGAAGGTCAAAGGTGATCTGGGACGGATATCGGGCGCAGCTCTTGAAGATTCCTACGCCATGTTCAACAACCGTGAAGCGGAGGTTTCGAGCAAGTACGGCTTTCCCGGAAAAGAAGTGCTGTATTTGTGGTGGAGCGCGTTCAAGGAAGTAGACAAGGACCTGAAAAAACAGGAAAGATTCAAGGAAGCGGCTTTTCTGGCGGTTGTAGTGAAGAAAGGCGTGGAAGTAGGCTACAACTTCTACCAAATTGAGCCGCAAACCGCTCGCTCCAAGGCCGGCATCCTGACGTTTTCACTGATCTTTTACGTCATATACACGCTATGGTGGGGAATAGCGATACTGTTCTTGTTCGAGGGGTTCGGACTGCAAATGACTGCCGGGTCCAAGAAAGAGGTTTAGCCGAATTCCCGTTGCTAGGATCAGGAAGCAGCGCGAAAACAAAAAATGAAAACAGAGGTGTAAAAAAACCTGACACTTTGTAAAAACCATTGGGAGGGAAGGTCCGGTGTTCAGCGAAATCAACGGCCGAGCAAATGTCGGTAAACCATTCGGATCGGTTCTGAGTCGCGGTTCAGATATTGGATCCTCCCTCCTAAAGACCAGGCCTTGGACTCGAGAATCAGTCCTGAAAGCTAGGGTGGCCCAGGGTGGGGTACCAAATGGCCGGGCAAGTTAATGACAGTCAATAGGAATACCCTTCACAGGACGAATCAATGACCTCACTGATTCAATTCATAAAGGAATATATATGGAAGAACCGGGGCCGGCAGATCCGTCCAACGTCAGGCCCTCCGGAACTCCAAGCCGCATTCTCAGCCCGTTATCACTACTTCAAGCTTCTTCTTGCGGCCAATAACAGGGCCCTCGAACTTATGGCCGATCTGCAAAAAGCCCTGGAAGGGAATCAGCCCTTCGGGCTTTCCTTCGTCAGATCCAATTGTACGGCCATCTCAGTAAACGTCTTTCGGATGATAAAATACCTGGAACAGATGGCTCCGGGCAAATACACTCAACTCTTCGACCGCTTCAAGACTATCCAAGACCGCATAAGCACTCTGCTCATCCAAAAAAAGGCGCCGGACCGCGGCCCGTTGGTTATTCCATTCCATTCTATAGATCGCGACCTCGTTGACCTGGTGGGGATGAAGATGGCTTATCTGGCAGAGTTGAAGAATAGGATTCATCTGCCCGTTCCCAGCGGATACGTGATCACTTCGTCAGCCTACCGGGAATTTGTTGAGCATAATGATTTGAATGATGAGATCAACCGCCGAATTCAGGCAACGGAAGTGGAAAAGATGGATGATCTTTACCGGTTGAGTTCCGATATTCAGCGCCTCATCATTGATGCCGATGTCCCTGCGACGGTCGAACAAGCCATCCTGGAAGGTTACAGAGACCTGGAAAGGCAAGCAGGACAAGAAGTCAGGGTTTCCATGCGCAGCAGCGCACTTGGGGAAGACGCGGCGGGAACATCGTACGCCGGTCAATTTCGATCCCGACTAAATGTGACCCGGGAAGGTATCATTGGTGCTTACAAGGAAGTTGTGGCAAGCATGTACGGTTTGCCTGCCGTCACATACCGATTGAATCAAGGAATACCTGATGAAGAGGTGGCAATGTGCGTGGGGTGCATGAACATGGTCGGAGCCGTGGCAAGCGGAGTAATGTATTCCAGGAATCCGCTCAACATCAAAGATAGTTCGGTTATTGTCAACTCTGCTTGGGGTTTGCCTAAAGCGGTAGTGGACGGCAGCGTGGATCCGGACGTTCTTGTGGTGGTGAGAGATAAGCCTTTGCGGATAGTTGATAAGCGGATCATGCTGAAGAAACAACAGTATGTTTGCAATCCCGGCGAAGGTCTCAGCCGTGTGGACCTGACTGGAGAGAAGAGCGCGGCCCAGTCCATAAATGATCGGCAGGTTCTTGAGCTGGCCTCAGTGGCTATAACAATCGAGGAATATTACGGAGTTCCTCAGGATATTGAGTGGGCGGCACACCACGACGGCTCGATTTTCATTCTACAGTCTCGTCCCCTTCCGCAATACGATGAAGAGTCGAGCCCGAGCAGAGTGGTCAGAGACCAGGCATTTGAGGAAGAGGTGTTGATACATGGCGGTGTGACGGCGGCGGCGGGCATCGCGTGTGGGCCGGTTTTCGTTGCAAAGAAGGACATCGACAAGCTGAAATTCCCTGAGGGGGCGGTGCTGGTGACCTCTCAGCCTTTGCCCGGATGGGCATCGCTCCTAAATCGGGCGGTAGCGATAGTTACTGAAGTTGGCGGTGTGGCGGGTCACCTGGCAAACGTGGCAAGAGAATTCGGAGTGCCGGCTATATTTGGTATTCCTGAGGCAACCAAGCTATTGGATGAGGGTCAACTAGTGACTGTGGATGCCGAGGGCCTGACGGTGTACCGGGGTCGAGTAGAATCTCTTCTCACGTACAAGAAACCGAAGAGAAACCTCATGCAAGGCAGTCCGGTCTACGAAACTCTCGTGGGCGTGGCTGCCCAAACAGTTCCTCTGAACCTGCTGGACCCGGATTCCCCTCACTTCCATCCGACAAAGTGTGAGACTCTCCACGACATCACTCGGTTTGTTCACGAAAAGTCCGTATACGAAATATTCAGGTTCGGCAAGGAACATCACTTTGAAGAGCGATCCAGCAAACAGCTCGTACACGAAGTACCCATGCAGTGGTGGGTTATCAATCTGGACGACGGGTTCAAAAAGAATGTGGACGGCAAATTCGTCCACCTGGACAACATAGCCTCTATTCCAATGCTGGCCTTGTGGGAGGGAGCAACAGCCATCCCGTGGGAAGGTCCGCCGCCGGTGGATACCAGAGGATTCATGTCGGTTCTGGTGCAGGCCACCGCTGACCCGGCCCTAGAACCTGCTGCTCATTCGCCTTATGCAGCCCGCAATTACTTCATGATCTCAAAGAACTTTTGCAGCCTCTCTTCGCGGTTCGGCTTCCACTTCACTACGGTAGAGGCCTTTGTGAGTAATCGTCCCACGGGCAACTACGTGAGTTTCACCTTCAAGGGAGGAGCAGCGGACTATTCCAGGAGAGTGAAGCGTACCGTCCTGGTTGGTCGTATCCTGGAAGAATTCGGCTTCCGTATCCAGTTGAAAGAAGACAACCTCGCTGCTCGGCTTGAGGTCGGAGACGCTGAATTCATGAAGGACCGGCTCCGCATCCTCGGCTACCTCATCATTCACACACGCCAATTGGATATGGTCATGTCCGACCCGGTTTCCGTGGAAACATACCGGACAAAATTCCGAGATGAAATCAACTCCGTCCTTAGCTTGCGGGGTAAGGAAGCAACGTGATCGTTCATCGCAAGGCCCCAGGTTCCCAACGCGGTCAAGCACGTAGGATGGGATGACCGGAGGGAATCCCATCGGTCGAGGCTTTCACGCCACACCTCACCCGGACAATTCCTCGATCTATGGGGTTCGCTTCACTCACCCCATCCTACAATCTGTCACGTTATGCGCCCGCTTCAATGTTGACGACATTTTCACCGCCCCAATCCGGCGGATATACACCACTCCGCACGCGGTCAAATGATACAGAAGTCTCTTACGAACTGTCAGGTCCTTTTACTCTCCCCGTCTCAAACGAGTCTTCATTTATCCCCGCCAGAGATGAAGAGAGCGCGGCATGAAGCATATCGTCCTAATATTGTGGACAGTTCCCAGTATTCCGGCCCCAACAATACGCAAGCCCGGAACTGGCACAATTCATGCATATAACTCGTCAAGGAATCCCTGCCGGGAAAAGACCGGTTTTCCTCGGCTCGGATTCAAACGACAAACATGCTTCCCGGAGGCTCCGTCAGGACGGAAAAGGATCAACCAATGTCCTCTGTCACGATATATAGGGGCTTGTCTACCAAAGGAGAAGAGATAGCTGCGAGGGTTGCGCAACGGCTAGGCTACGCTTACATATCTCACGAGCGGCTTCTGACTGATGCCTCCGCCCATTTCAGCCTTCCCTTGATCAAGCTTACGGGTGCTCCAAATGGAGCTACATCCTTTTTGAACCTACCCTCCTACACTAACGAAGAATATCTGGCCTGCGTAGAATGCGCTCTTCTTGAACATGCTCGGATAGACAATATTGTCTATGATGGTCCGATGGGCAATTTCCTCAAGGGCATCAAACACGTGCTGAACGTCTGCACTCTCCCGAGGATTGAAGATAGGGTCAGAAGTGTGTATGACCTTGCGCTTGACTTGCACAACACAACGGTGGCAGATGCGGTTGAGACCATTTGTCACATGGTGGAGTCGGATCGCTTCAAGGCTACTCCCGAGTCTCAGCGAGCTATGGACGATTTGGTTCTGGCCGCCCACGTGAAGACCAAATTGGTTACAGTAGCCCGCAATATGTTTGTCAACGCCCATGAAGGCAGGATCCGTGTGGATGTTGGGGCCTCGCTGGTTCAAAGAGATCGCTTGGTCGATGAGTTCAAGAGTTTGTCGGAAGAGATTCGTGGCGTGGTGGACATCAGCGTGAACATAATCCCTATCGATATGGAAATGTGATTATGAGCATACTTAGACAACCTCCGTGGAAATCGGGACCATGAGGAGAAGGACATCGTCAAGGAACCGCCCGACAGGCAACCCATTGACATTGGGCGCTACATGCTCCAAAGATGGAAAAAGAGGCTCATCACCGGACGCGAGTCAATGGCGATTCGAGGTCCTGCCGGAAAACGGAGCTTGCCCGGCGCCTGAGCCTGAGGGTCCTTGAGGACGTTGCCACGATCCTAAGGGACAGGGGACCAAGCACTCGTGATGAGAGGTCCTGAGAAAATGGATCATGTTCCCTGACTTCCTTCCGAGTTTAGCCTTCCCGGGAAGAGGAATTGGGGAAAAGGAGTGGGCTGTGGACACACAGAACAAAGGGAATAAAGACTATTACGGATCCTTGACAAGGAAAATGGTTATCATGATCATCCTCGTGTCGATCACGCCTTTGATCGTGATCATGGGTACCACTCTCTTCTACTTCCAACGTTCTTACCACCAGAAGACGTTGGATTATTTGACAATCGTGGTGAAGAAGCACGGGAAGAACATTGATAGCTTCGTGACCAATAGGCTTGCCGACATCAGCCTGTTGGCCAAGACCGCCGGATTGGAGCGGCTCTCCCAGGAGAAATTCTTGAGGGAAAGCCTGTCTACACTCCAAAGGGAATACGGTCGCTCTTTTGTCGATTTGGGGATAGTAAACGAGGCAGGGATTCAAATCAACTATACCGGACCCTTCAGATTAAAGGGAGCAGACTATTCTAAGGCCGCGTGGTTCAAGGAAGCCTCGAATGCCGAATATTATGTCAGCGACGTATTCCACGGTCTTCGGGGCACTCCACACTTCATCGTCGCGGTTTGTCAAGACCGTCAGGCAGCCAAATGGATACTGAGGGCCACTGTAGACTTCGAAGCGTTCAATCGGCTCGTGACAAACATTCGTATCGGCGCAACCGGCTTTGCTTTCATCGTGAATAAAGAGGGCGAGTTACAGACCAAATCAGGCATTGAAGCCATGTCCTCGAAAGATCTTTATCTGAATTTTCTAAGACACTCGTCAAAACCGTTGGAGGAAGTCAGTGTTGTTGAAAACACCGATGAGAAAGGGATTGACCATATTCATATCATGTCCCGCATAAAAAAAGGGGATTGGTTGCTGGCTTATCAACAGACAGGAGAAGACGCGTACTCGGTAGTGTCTTATGTGCAAAATATAGCTTTGATGATATTCTCCGTAGGGGTGCTCGGCATAGTTGTCCTGGCCACAAGTATGTCGAGAAGAATGGTCTCTCGTATCTCAGAAGCCGACCGTCAGAAAGAGATGATGAATGAACAGGTTATTGACGCAGGGAAATTGGCCTCGATTGGAGAGCTGGCGGCCGGCGTCGCACACGAGATTAATAATCCCGTGGCAATCATGGTGGAAGAAGCAGGTTGGATAGGAGACCTCTTGGAGGAGGAGAATGAGGAAGGGTTGAAGAATCTCGGTGAATTCAGAAGAGCTTTGGATCAGATCGGAACCCAGGGAAAGCGTTGCAAAGAGATTACCCACAAGCTCCTCAGTTTTGCCAGGAAAACCGATACCATTCAAAAATCGGTCCAGTTGAACGACCTTGTCGAGGAGGTGGTCGCCCTGTCTCAACAGAGGGCCAAATACGGCAACGTTGACTTGGCGGCATACTTGGCCGTCGATTTGCCGGAAATAAATGTTGCGCCTTCGGAAATCCAACAGGTTCTTCTCAACCTTGTCAACAACGGGCTTGATGCCTTGGAACAAGGGGGGGGGACTCTTCGGATAATGACCAGGTTAAACGGCGACATGGTGACCATTGATGTGAAGGATGACGGACCCGGCATCCCCAAGGCGAACTTGCAGCGGATATTCGATCCCTTTTTCACAACTAAATCGCCTGGCAAGGGGACAGGACTGGGGCTCTCCATCTGCTATGGTGTCGTCCAGAGAATGGGCGGTGAGCTTAGCGTCAACAGCGCGGTGGGCGTTGGAACCACTTTTCACGTTCATATTCCGTTGCCCACCATGACGGATACGTAATGGTCCCCCATACGTAATTCCGGGAGCTCATACGGTTCACGGTGAACGGTTACACCGATACAGTATGAGACGATTTTCACACGGCTATTAGTGTAATCTTCTGCCGACCGAGGCACAATGAAGAAAGGAGAGCTATCATGCCCTCGCTGAAAGTGATGATTGTGGATGACGAGGTTCCCTTTGTGGAGACCATAAGTAAACGTCTCACCAAAAGAGATCTTGAGGTGGTGCAGGCCTTCAGTGGAACTGAAGCACTTAATTGGTTGGCAAAAGACACAGGCATAGACGTCATCATCCTGGACGTAAAGATGCCGGGCATGGATGGAATCGAGACACTCAGAGAGATAAAGAAGTCCTACCCTCTTGTGGAGGTGATAATGCTGACAGGCCATGCTACGGTGGACTCTGCGATTGAGGGCATGAGACAAGGGGCTTACGATTACCTCATGAAACCTTGCAACATGGACGACTTGATCACCCAAATTGCCGAAGCTGGTGCCAAGAAAGGGAGCCACGAACAGAAGATAGTTGAAGCCACAATCAAAGAAATCGTCCTGAGACGAGGCGATTGAAGAAAGGCAACGGGTGCTACTCAGATGCAAGACCGCGGTCCAATAAGGGTTCTTCTCGTGGATGATGAAAAAGGCTACGCCAGTGTCTTGTGCAAGAGGTTGACCAAAAGGAACTTCGAGGTCTCCACGGCGTTTAGTGGGTCGCAAGGGATTCAGACAGTTCGGAACAAAGATTTCGACGTGGTGATACTCGATCTCAAGATGGAAGACATGGACGGCATTGAGGTACTGAAAATATTCAGGAAAATGCTTCCTAGTATGGAAATCATAATGCTCACAGGTCACGGATCGGAACGATCTGCGCGAGAGGGCATAGACTTCGGCGCCTTTGATTATCTGACCAAACCATATGAGTTGGAGGCCCTTGTTGAGAAGATCCGGGAAGCCTATGAAAAGGGACATTCAAATGAATAAGTGCCGCGTACTCCTGGTTGACGATGAAAAGGATTTTCTGGATACCCTCACCAAGAGGCTAAGAAAGCGCAAACTGGATGTAGTCTCGGTCACAGGGGGCCAAGAGGCTGTGCGCATGGTAGCTAAAGAGCCTATTGACGTGGTAGTGCTCGATGTCAAGATGCCTGACATGGGCGGCATAGAAACCTTGAGGGAGATAAAGAAAATCCGGCCTTCCACTGAGGTTGTCATGCTCACGGGCCATGCCGATATGGAGATTGCGATCGAAGGGATTGAACTCGGCGCATTTGATTATCTGATGAAACCCACCGATATCGACGAACTGCTGTATAAGATTCAAGACGCGCACAAAAAGAAACTTTGGGGAGAAGAGAACGGAAAAATCCCGAATAGCATTTGAAGTGGAGCCGGCCAGGAACTGTCCCCCGGATTTGGCATCTCCTCAGGGCGTGCGATTTGGCGCCCTTCACCGGTTCGGAGGGATCACCCGAGAGGTCCGAATATGAACGAAACAGAAATCCTGCTGGTGACTGACGAAAAGGCCCACGTTGAAACTGTGCGAGACTGCCTGTCCGAGAGGAAGATCTCCGTGTCCATCATTTCCAGTGCTGACCAAGCCTTGAAATGGCTTGACCTGAAGCCTGACACCGATCTGGTCATCCTTGACGTGGAGATGCGCGGCATAAATGCTCTCCAGATGCTGAGACAGATGAAGAACTCTCATCCGCTCGTGGAAGTGATAATGTTGACAGGACTCACCGGTATGCAGTCGGCCATCCAGGGTATGGCACTGGGCGCGTCCGATTATCTCACAAAACCCTTCGCATTAGAGGAATTACTGGCCAAGGCCGAAGAAGCCGGCGCAAGAAAACGCCAACACAAGGATAAGCTGCTCACAGCCGGGGCGAGAGCCCTACGAGGACAATGGGAAACATAGAAAATCTCGGCACGGAAAAAAGTGATCCCGTGCTAACTTATTGCTATCACGGGTGGTCTTGACTTGCTTAGCACGTAGGATGGGATGACCGCAGGGAATCCCATCGGTCGAGGCTTTCACCCCACACCTCACCCGGATAATTCCTCGATCTATGGGGTTCGCTTCACTCACCCCATCCTACAATCCGTCACGTTATTCGCCCGCTTCAATGTTGACGACATCTTCGCCGCCCCAATCCGGGCGATTTCAAGAGCATAGCGACACAAAATCCCGCCCGGGGAAAACTTCGGAATGAAGCTCCCACTCCGACCGGCTCCTAAATTGGCCCTACGCCCGGTAGCTTCCTGTTCTACGCTCCCTCGGCTTGTTTCAGCACGTCTACTACCGCGGTGTGGCCCATCGAGGCCGCCCGCGTCAGTGCCGTTCTGCCGTTTACATCCGTGGCTTGGATCTCCACGCCCCAATCCAAAAGCGATTCAACCACTTGTACGTGGCCTTCAGAGGCCGCCAATATCAAGGCTGTGGCGCCGCTGTGGTCAGCGGACTCTGCGTCCGGATTCTGGTTGAGCAGGAGATCTACCACTGTAGCATAGCCGCGATGTGCTGCTCTCATCAGAGCTGTCCAACCCAACGCGTCCACTGCATCCTCGTCGGCTCCATAGCGGAGTAACAGCCTTACAACCTCGACGAAACCTTGACGGCACGCTTTCATCAGCGCGGTGGACCCATATTCGTCGGTTGCCTCGGTATCAGCTCCATTCTCCAGAAGGACTCTGACGACCTGCGGAAAACCTATCGCCGAAGCCCACATCAAGGCCGACCAACCAAGGCCGTCCCGGACGTCGATATCAGCGCCTGAAGTCAGGAGTCCTCTCAGTTCCCCGAGATTACCGGATTTGACCGCGACCAACACTGTGTCTTCCATTTCACTACTCTCTTGCGCTTTTTGTTTCCACAGACGGCTTATCCCTGGTCTTGTGCTTGAGCCTTCTTTTGGAATGCCTTAGTGCTCGATTGCACAAATACGGCGCCATATGACTGGCAAAGATAGTGAGTCAAGGATAGCACCAAATCACCCAGCCCGTCACCCCGGCGAAAGCCGGGGTCCAGAAAGGTTTGAAAGAGACTGGATTCCGGCTTTCGCCGGAATGACGGATAGGGGGCCGTATTGTGAGCAGGCCCGTTCAGACAACAACACTGGGTGGAATACGCAACCGCATTTGTGCTACGGAGTACTTAGCCTGTAGCATGTTCTGATTGCTTCCACAATGTGTACTCTGTGGGTGCAGCGATGACGAGTGAACGGAAAGGAGGCACCTCGGGTGATCCCCTTTGGTCGAGTCCTTCTCTGATCTACCTCGGGCGGGCAAGCTGGTGGCTTGA
>Ga0190285_1000042_pt1 | contig 22852 bp, 23 predicted proteins | sample 48691823_MG_FD_163429 | JGI IMG/M metagenome (GOLD analysis project Ga0190285, IMG submission 163429) | Hydrothermal vent microbial mat bacterial communities from Southern Trench, Guaymas Basin, Mexico - 4869-18-2-3_MG | ecosystem: Environmental > Aquatic > Marine > Hydrothermal vents >...
CCTCAATACGTACATCATCCAGAATTGGCATTATATCTGCTACCCCTTTTGGATGTACTCGCTCATGTCTTCCCTCCCCACATATTCAAATCTCTATTACTTACACGAGTATATATTTCAGTCGTTTTGCTACTTTTATATCATAACAAATCCTGATTTACACATCCATTTTTGCTCTTTATCTCGCTTCTCAATCCAGACGTAACTTCTCCTTCAGTTCATACAATTTATTCAACGCTTCTATTGGCGAAGTCTTCTCCAGATTCAGTAATTTCAACTCTTCAACCACAGGATGCGATTGCACTATAAATTCCTTTGTCACTTCTGCTTTCTCTTCTCTCGCGCTCGCTTCTGCTATTAGACTTTCCTTCTCTACCTCGCTTTCCATCCTTCTCAAAACGCTTTTCGCATTCTCTATCACAGTGTCAGGCAATCCCGCGAGTTGCGCTGCCTGTATCCCATAGCTTTTTGTGCCCTTTCCTTGTACTATTTTACGTATAAAGAAAATCTCATCGCCAGACTCTTTTATCGAGACATTGTAGCAGTTTGTAGTATCAAGCGTATCGGCGAGTGCAGTAAGCTCATAGAAATGGGTTGCAAACATCGTCTTCGCTTTTAATACCTTATTTATGTATTCACCCACTGCCCATGCGATACTGACGCCATCCAGCGTACTCGTGCCTCGCCCTATCTCATCGAGAATGACCAGGCTTTTTTCCGATGCGTTATTAAGGATATTCGCAGTTTCACTCATCTCCACCATGAACGAACTCTGCCCCATAGAAAGGTCATCATAAGCACCCACCCGTGTAAAAATTCTATCTACAATCCCTATTTTCGCACTTGCCGCAGGCACAAAAGAGCCTATATGCGCCATAAGCACGATTAAGGCTACCTGACGCATGAATGTTGACTTACCGCTCATGTTTGGTCCCGTTATAATCATCAACTTGTTATTCGTGTCGAACTGAACGTCATTTGATACAAATCCTTCTTTCACCTCTTTCTCCACCACTGGATGCCTACCACTTTTTAATATTATCTCATCACTGTCATCTACTTCAGGGCAGCAGTATCCGCTCTCAGCCGCAACATCCGCGAATGCTATCAGCATATCCAGTTCAGCAATCAAATTCGCCGCTTCCTGAATACTTTTCGCATGCTTCGCAACTTCTTTCCTTATCTGCTCGAATAATTCGTATTCCAGCTCTTTTATCCTTTCCTCGGCACTTAACGTCTTCGCTTCATAATCCTTTAAATCTTCCGTTATATACCGCTCTGCCTCTGTTAGTGTCTGCTTTCTTATATACGTATCAGGCACATGCGCTATCCACGATTTCCGTACTTCGAGGTAATAGCCAAAAACCTTGTTGTAGCCTACCTTGAGCGATTTTATCCCTGTACGCGCTTTCTCTCGCTCCTCAAATTCCGCTAACCACTTCCTTCCCGTGTGCTTTATCTCCCTCAGCTCATCCAGCTCTGCGTTGAGCCCCTCTTTTATCAGCCCTCCTTCCTTCACGGTTGCCGGTGGCTCCTCTACTATGCCCTGCTCTATAATCGCAATAACAGCAGAGAAGTTCTGCGCATTCATCCTTTTCAACATGCTCCTTATCTTTCCGGCACGACAGTTCTTTAATAACCCCTTAACTGCTTTTAGCTGTTGCAGCGACCGCATAAGTAAAATCAAATCCTTACCTTTTGCGCTGCCATAGGAAATCCGGCTTATTAGCCGTTCCATATCGTATATTGCCCTGAGTAGCTCCTTCAACGACTCTCTTAACAGAATATCATCAGAAAATTCCTTTACCACTTCTTCCTTACTTCTTATCTCTTCAATGTCGAGTAGAGGATACCTCAAACTCTTCTTCAGCAGTCGCGAGCCCATGCCTGTGAGTGTTTTGTCAAGCACACTAATAAGTGTGCCTCGTTGCGTGCCATCGCGTATGTTACTAAATATCTCCAAATTCCGCACCGTTACGCTATCTAAAACCATATAATCCGAGACGAAGAAGGTCTTAAGCGGTTTGATATGTAACAGCACACGCTTTTGCGTGTCACGTAAATACGAAATCACGGCACCCGCGGCGGATATGCCCGCTTTTAAACCACCGCAGCCAAACCCGTCGAGCGAAATGACGCCAAAATGATTTATCAAAGTCGTATAGGCATTTTTGTAGTCAAAATAGTAATCGTCATAGCGAGAAATGGTATACATCCCCTGTTCAATCGTAAAATCGAGTGAATCGGGAATAACAATTTCCGCAGGCTTTGCACGCTCTATTTCGTTCTGTAAAGGCATTTCGTCATCTTCTAACTCAGTCAGTGAAAACTCGCCCGTTGATACGTCCACAATTGCTACACCTACCTTACCCTCTATTTGATTCACAGCCATCAGATAATTGCTAATTCGCTCTTCTAAGAATGTATCCTCAATTACCGTACCGGGCGTAATTAACCGCACTACTTCTCGCTTTTCTATCTTTTTCGTCTCACTATCTTCTATCTGCTCGCATATAGCTACTTTGTAGCCTCTCTTTATCAACTGCTTTATGTATGGGGTCACGGCATGATAAGGTACGCCAGCCATCGGTATTTTACGCGCTGCGCCTTTACCTCTACCGGTAGCGGTTAAAGCAATGTTCAACACTCTTGAGGCTACCTTTGCATCTTCACCAAATGTCTCGTAAAAGTCACCAACCCGAAACAGCACGATGGTATCACTGTATTTCTCTTTTATCTGGTAATACTGCTCCATCATTGGTGTTTTATCTGGCATCTTAGTCATTCTATTATTTATGGTTTTTCAATCATATTTCGATTTGATAAACTTTAAAGAAGGGCCATACTATAAATAAACAAATGTGCATAGATAAACGCAGTAAAAAGATAGAACTGAAGGGCTCGTGGCTTAGCTTGGATAAAGCACCGGCCTTCTAAGCCGGGGATCGCGGGTTCGAATCCCGCCGGGTCCGTTTTGTTCTTATGATAATAATATTATACGAAAAGAATGTCAGCATCCAAAGAGAAGCAGCAGAAGAAACAGGAAGCAGAGTGGATAGTGCGTACGGCAAGAGAAATTGCAGATACGTTAAAGGCACTCAAAGTAAATGAAATAAATGAAATCCTGGATTATTATGAAAAGTGCAGTGCTGACCCTGCCTCGATGCACACGCCACTTGATAAAGCCGAAGAAGAAGTAATTGTGAACCTTGTTAATAAGAACCAAATAAAAAACACCATTCTGCTAAAGACCCGAGTTGTTATCTTCTCCCCCTCTATTTTAGCGCCCTCCTCTGGCTCTTTTGATTACGGCACCGCGATGCACCGCAGATTCTTCCTCCATGGTTTGTGGTTCTCCGTCATTTCGTTGAACGGTACGTACATTAAATCCGCAACCGAGCCCATGCTCAGGTACATGCTCGAGCACGAACTTGCCCAGGGTACTATCTACAAAGGCCTGGCAGCAAAGCGCATTAAACGCCTTGACTCGAAGATGAAGCGGATAGTCCATGAAGAAGCGAGTGTAACGGCGATGCGTGAATCTAACATCTCTAAGGATGAGCTGGAACGGGAGAGGCAGTTGATTCTAAATTTAGCATCTAATCATCCCTTAGTTCCCAGTCATTTCGTATCTACATCGTTATACGACTATTTAGAACATAATTGGGCTGATATGAAGCAGTTTGGACTCGCCAGTCAGGACGAAATAGAAGAGGAGCAGGCAAGTGCAAATTTTGCCGCACGAACCTCTCGTGAGAGGTTTACAGCATTTATAAAAGCGTTGAAAAGAGAGATGACAATGACAGGGGCGGAGTATGGGATTGAAATCGTGTAGCAGTTTTTAAATAGTAATTTTATTCTTTTGTGGTAAAGCTCTTATTTCTAAGAATATGCTGCGACTAACATTTTTGGGTACCGGTGGCTCGATGCCAACGCCGAGCAGGAATCCTTCTGCCATAGCGGTGAATAGAGAGGGTGAGTTGATGCTGTTTGACTGTGGCGAGGGAACGCAGCGGCAGATGATGCGAGCAAAGACGGGAATGACGATTAATTCTATTTTTATCACGCATTTCCATGCAGATCACGTACTCGGCATTCCCGGTCTGCTGCAAACGATGGCTTTGCAGGGTCGTAAGGAGACACTGGAGATATATGGTCCCAGGCATGTGGATAATTTCCTTTATCATCTCCTATCCTTAGGCTATGTGGGCAAGGGTTTTGACGTGAAAGCGATAGAACTGAATCCCGGCGATGTAGTAGAAAGGCAGGGATATAAGATAAAAGCGGTAAAAACACTACATAATGTCGTTAGTATAGGCTACGTGTTAGAAGAGAATATGCGACCCGGCAGATTCAATAGGGAAAGAGCGATAGAGCTTGGCATCAAACCTGGACCTTTATTTTCTAAATTGCAGTCAGGACATTCGATCATGGTAGATAACAAGGAAATAACACCTGAGCAAGTTTTGGGCGCGCCGAGACCCGGTAGGAAGATTGTATATACTGGTGATACGAGACCGTGTGAAAGCGTGATAGAAGCGAGTAGAGATGCTGACTTACTAATACATGATGCCTCTATGTCCGAGGAGACACAGGATTACGCGATTGATTACATGCATTCAACTGCTTTAGAAGCTGCGGAAGTAGCAAAGAAAGCGTCTGTAAGACAGCTTATCTTAACTCATATCAGTGCGAGGCATTCTGATTTGGGCAGTGCAAGCAAGCTGGAGGCGGAAGCGAAGCGTGTATTTGATAATAGTGAAGTGGCGCGTGATTTGATGACGGTAGAGATAGAGTACAGGGATAAAAATTAAGGGGAGTGAGGAGAGTAAGCCCTCTTCTGTTTCAGCAGTATTCATCTATGCGTCACTTCGGACTTGCACCCACGAGGTTGCTCGTTCCATCCGTAACTATACGACCTCATCCTCGCGGACTCATCGCATTAATATAGCACGGTACCGTTTCTATACCAGAGCCAAGACTCTCGCCTTATGCCATCTCGGCATTCGTGTATTACGGTGGAGGGACTTTCCTCAGCCAACTCCTTTCCGCTTCATGCTCGCGCGGAAAAGAATCTACCGGCAACTGCCCTTCCTCTCTCCCTATATTATATTAATGTCTCAGAATATATATTCCGCACGTTAAAGCGGGATAAGAAAGCGGAAAAAAGAAGAAAAAAAAAGAAAAAAATCGGCGACTATTACGTGATCTGACTAATGCCAGCGATTCCTGTTCTATTTGTGACTACTGCCTTTGGAATTGATTTTTCTTGTCTACTGGGATAGCCCCCGAATATCCATTTTGGCTCGACTCCGGTCAGTATCGCAGTTACACGCACCTTGCCATCGAAATTATCATTTATCCGCGCTCCCCATATCACATTTGCATCTGGATTTATGTCATAGGTAAGCAGCTCTACAATGTCCGTTGTCTCCCTCATTGTTAGGTCCTCCCCGCCTGTGATGTGTATAAGCGCGCCCGTTGCACCCTGATAATCCGCTTCTAACAGTGGATGACTGAGTGCATCAGATACAACTGCTTCTGGTTTATTATCTGATTTAGCCGTCTCGCCCACGAGCATCACCGCTACACCTCCTTCTCCCATCACTGCCGTAAGGTCCGCGAAGTCGAGGTTAACCAAAGAAGGTTTTGTTACCGTCTCTGTTATGCCCTGTATTGTGGAAGCAATCAGCATGTCCATCGTCTTAAATGCTTCATTCACCGGCTGATTGCCCGCTTGCTCTATTAATTTGTCATTCTCCAGCACAATAACCGTATCTGTCACTTTTCTCAATTCCTCTATACCCTCCATCGCTTTCATTCGTCTTCTCCTCTCCGCTGCAAATGGGAAAGAGACCATAGCAACCACGATTGCTCCTGTTTCCCGCGCCACTTCCGCAACGACTGGCGTAGCCCCTGTACCTGTTCCGCCACCCATGCCCGAGGTCAAAAACACGAAGTTTTTACCTGTTAACAGACTATATAGATGCTCCTTGTCCATTTCCGCTGCTTTTCTTCCCACATCGGGTGAACCGCCAGCACCTAACCCATGGGTAAGCGATTTCCCTACCAATAGCTTGTTTTTGCATTCTATCGAATCCAGGTGTAGCTTATCCGTATTTATCGCTATCCTGTCAACACTCTCCAGTCCTCCCATGTGTTCCAACCGATTCATGGAATTATTCCCCGCGCCGCCTACACCTACTATCGCTAGCTTTGGTATCCCAAACAGTTCGTCTTCCGGCTCTCCGACCACTATCTCCTTATTGCCGTATTCTAATACCTCTACCATTTTTCTTACCCTCTCTTTCTCCTTTTTCACTCATCTATGCTACAATTTATGTAATTATCTTCTTAAGAAGGATGGCATATATAAAGGTTTTGGTTATTGCACTATGTTATAAGTACTTTTGTGCCCGGGACACTTTCTTATGGAGACATATAATCTACATTGTTAAAGCGAGCAGAAGGGAAAAAGAAACATATTTCAAGTGCTAATTTCATTTGGTTATGGGGTTTCTGCAAGTGAGGGAGAAAAGATGAAGAAGGGGAGAGAGGAAGCGGAGAGGGGGAAAGTAATTGCGTACCTTAGGTCGCAGCTATTTCCATGGAATTTCGTTATCGAGGACGTTGAAGAGGAGTCTATCGAACATTTTGTCCCGTATGCCATCAGAATGTGCGAGGCGAAAGGGATAAAGAAGGGAACGGTAGAAGAAGGGGAAGAGAAAGCGGTGATTTCGAACGAGCTAAGAGATGCAATGAATTATTATCTCTCTGAGGCTGGGGATAGAGAGGTGGTAAAGACACATGGTGAATTTGCGGCGGACTATCCTTTTGCCTTCGCGCAATCTTTAGTGTACACCGTTTTATATCAGCTTGGGCTCACGCTGGACGAGGTGGTAAATTTAAATGCGCTTAGTGAATTCCTGGAGCTTAACATAGAAGGGATAAAAAGGAGAGAGCGTTTTGTGCATGACTTAATATCCCGGAATGAGACAGAACCGGTGAGGACATTCAGCAAATCCATTCTCAATAGAAATGTAATAACATCCGGGGGGGACTATATGGGTAGCGTGGGCGATATCGTTTTTGATACTAATACAGGCCGTGTAGTGGGCTTAATGGTGTATCGAGACTCCGAAAGGCGTAAGATTTCCATAGATGACCTTGTATTAGATATATATAGCCAGAATATCGTCTTAAAAAATACTGAATTAAAATAAATGAACTATGGCAGCTACAAAAAGATCAGTTTTTGCTATCCAGAAGAAATCGTCCTCTTATGTGCCTCGGTTTATAGAGCCATACTTGAAGGATGCAATTGAGTTCCCGGATATTGATGCCATAGCCTCATTTACCGGGCTAAAAAGGAGAGAAGCAGAGAAGCTTGTGTTGAAGTATAAAGAGGATTTGGTGGGCTATAAAGTCCGGGATGTCTTCTGTACAAAAGAGACACGGGAATTGAGACGGGAAATTTTACGGATACTTTCTCTTTACACTGCAACTAAAAACGGGCGGGATATATGCCTCACGCTTACACCTTCGCGTGACAAAGGGGAGTTGCAAAGGCGGTTCAGGGATATAGCGAAATGGGAAGATTTGATGGCTTTAATGGGTGATGATAATATAGGTAGGCTACGGCTAAAGCTATCTCAAGCGGAAATAGAGAAGGTGAACTTAGGAGATCATCCTGTTATCGCTACCAGGAGCAAAGGATTAGAGGGCGAGATAGGTAAGATTTATGGCGATTTTGCGCGTGTGGAACTGCTTGATTCCGCAGCTAAAGCCGAAGAGCTTGCGCAAAGGGAGAGGACCATCTTGCTAATTGGTGAAGACGTTGAGGAGGAAGTGTTTGATGCACCTGGTATTATAACCAGGAGTCAGGAAGATTTATCAGACACATACGAGATTTACCCTGAATTCGTGGTCAATTGCTTTGTATCAAAGAAGAAGGCGATAGAAGTGATAATAGCGATTTTAACTGAATTTAGCCTGTTAAAAGGATCGTGGCTGTTCAAGGGAGTACAAGTAGAGGATCTGGAAGAGGTTATGGCGCTTATAAATGCCATAGAAGAGGAACGAACTAAAAAGGAAGCTGAATTTGACGAATTGATTTTTGGATGGGAGGATGCAATAAATAAGGAAGCGAGCAAGATTATGAGAACAGGAGGCGGTGCGGATGATTTCAGAATCTACCTGGACGAAGCCTTAGCGAGTATGGCGGATGAGCTGATGCTGACGCGAGAGGACAATGAAATCCTGGGCGCAAGTGCGTATGAAACCATGGAAGCGGGATTACCATTTGAATTCTCAAGGCAGAAGATAGAGCAATTGAGGCAGAGATACAATAGAGAAAGGGGAGAAAGGCGTTATTATAAATTAAGAGATTGGGCAAAGCACTTAGAAGAGCATAGAGAAGGGGTAAGCAGGAGTATAAAAGAGCTCTTCTATCTCGATTTTATGCTCGCCGTTTCGCAGTTTAGCCTTGACTTTAAGCTGAATATCCCTGAGATGACTGAGCGAGGGTTGGGCATTACTGCGGGCAGGCATTTGTTTTTAGCCGTTGAAGAGCGAAAAGGGGGGGAAAGGGTGGTTCCTGTCTCATATTCCATAGGAGAAACGAATTCAGGCATCTTTGGCGCTACTCCTCATCCCGTAGCTATCCTCACGGGTGCGAATAGCGGTGGTAAAACCTGTCTGTTAACCACACTTGCGAGTTCGATTATACTTACGGAGCTGGGTCTGCCTGTGCCCGCGGAGCGAGCGGAAATACCGCTGCTACCTGTGTATCTGTACCGGAGGAAGATGATACGGAAGACGGGGTCTTTCGAGTATTCAATGCGGGCGTTGAGCCGGATATTTATGCGAGAAGGGGGGAAAGTGGTTTTAATAGATGAACTGGAAGCACTTACAGAACCCGGCGCTATGGGGCGTATAATGGCATCCATACTAAATAACTTCCCTAAAGATACGTTAGCCGTGGTAATAACGCATTTGATTCACGAGATACTGCCGCATATAAGCGTAGAGAAGGTAAGGGTGGATGGAATAGAATCGGAAGGTTTAGATGCTTCTGGGAACATCATTGTAGATAGACAACCGATGTTCAGCCATATAGGATCGAGCACTCCGGAGTTGGTAATAAAGAAACTGTTGGGAAAGGTAAAGAAAGAGTATTTAAAAGTAGTTTATGAAGAGATAATAAATATATTAGAGAAGGACAGAGAAATAGCATATCTCAAATGATGAGGGAAGGAGTGAAAATATGAACAGGCTAAATGCGGGATATTTCCCATATTTACGTATCGGCAAAATGAACGAACTCGCGAGACAAATTCCTTTGTCTTACCTTTCGGGCGAATTCTCAACACAGAGCCTGGCAAAAGCTATGAATACGAGCACAACCGCAGTTAATAATCTAACAGCAACACTGAAATCTATTGATTTTGTCGTTGGTAAAAGGGAATATAAATTTACGGGCGTGGGGAAGGACTATATTACACTAATAAATACGCATGAGGAAGAGGCTAAAAAGGTGTTACAAGCTCAGATAGAGGATATAGGGTATTTCCAGATGATTATACAGAAACTTCAGCGAGAGGGGAAACTGACGATATATGAAATAGGCGACCAGATAGTCAGGCGGTATAATAAAAATTGGAAGAACCCGTTGACCTTAAAGACTTATGGTGCTGCTATTGCAAGCATCCTCGATTTTATAGGTTTGGGCTATTATAAAAAAGGGGTCATAAGGACAGAAAAGGAGGAAGAGGCGGGTGTACCGGTTCCTTATCTCAGTGCAGATAAGATATTCAAGATTTTGGGTATACTGGTCACTTCGAGTATTGATATTCATGATTTAGCACAGGAGCTGGGAACAAAGGAGAGACGGCTGAGTCAGGAGCTTTCTTGTTGCCGTGCATTTGGATTTGTTAAACAACCACGCCGTGGCTTTTATGAATTGACAAAAGAGGGGAGAGCGATGGTACGGTATAGCGATGATCTCCGTAAAAGGATGTTTACTGAATGTCTGGTGAATTCCGGCTATAAAAAGATGATAGATATGTTACCAGAGGCTAAAATAACAATGCAGACGGTAGGGAATGTCTTAGAATCGGCTTATGCGAAAGAATGGTCAGCGGTAACGAAGAAGACATACGCGAAGAAATTTTTGAACTGGCTCAGGTTTTCCGGGCTTGTAGTCAAAGCCAATAAGGGGTATAGGCGGAAAAATAGGAGGCGTTACCAGGAGCTATAGAAAATGCAACCTAAAAGATATGTCTAAAGCACCCTCAGCAATGGAAGAACATTTTACCTCTTTTGATATGGTTTATAAGTAATATCACCATTTTTACATGCGGCGTGGGATGCGGCAAAGGAATCAGGCGAGTCCATTATGGACTGCAATGTGCTTTTGTTCGTGTACACCTCTATCGTTGGATTAGTAATAGTAGCCGTGACCGGGCAGCAATATGACAGCATAAAACATCTGCTGCCTCCTGCTAACCTTACTTTCTATTGTATTATAAAGATGTATGAGTACAAAAACTTTTTTGCTGTTGATATTTAAGTACACGTGTTTTATATAATGCTATAATGAGCCTCGAAAGTCGTCTGAATACACTCTCGGTGGCGGTGATTGCATGCCTCTCGCTTGTCTATCTCTGCTCTTTCGTGTGCTGGCGTTTAGGAGCCGCTGCGGTTATCTCTATTGTGCCCCTATATCTTTTTGTGCAGCGCTACCACACTCGCTATTTCAATACGATCTGGAATTTAGGCGGTACATGGAAATATGTGTTTCCATTCGTGATTTACCTCGTCATCGGTGAGCTCGTGCCCGGTTTGCTTGTGGGTTATGAACAGTACCATCTCTATGTTGCATACGGGCTGCGAACCATGATAGTTGGCGGCATACTATTGCGATACAGAAGCTTATATAGCGAGTTTGAAGTGCGAAAGCTTGATGTACCTGCTTTGTTCGTCGGTATTCTCATCTTTAGCTTGTGGGTGGGTTTGGAAGGTCACTATCCAATGTTTGCTACTGCTTCAAGCCACTACGATCCGACTATATTTGGTTATGGCATACAGATAGTCCTGCTGAGCTTGCGGCTTATAGGAAGTGTTCTGGTTGCAGCATTTATCGAGGAGTTGTTCAACAGATCGTTCTTACTGCGATACATAATAGACCCGGAAAGATGGGCGGATGTACCCATAGGAACCTACACGTTTGCGTCTTTCGCTGTGGTGGCGTTGTTCTTCGGGTTTGCGCATTTCCGCTGGTTTCCCGGCTTACTAACGGGGCTAATACTAAATCTGCTGCTTTACAACAGAAAAGACTTATTCGCGTGTGTGCAGGCACATGCGATGGCGAATCTACTGCTGTTTTGCTATGTGGTATATACAGGGAGCTGGTTATTCTGGTGACTAAATTTCGATTACCGCTCCGGCTCCGCACCAAACCGCTTTATCCTGATACATATCCATTATCTCGCTCTTATGAACGGTACAATGGCATGGGATTATCGTTCTCAGCCCATCTAATAGCTCTAAGTTATCAAAGCCGTGAAAACCACCTATTACGCCTGACACAACACCGAAAACCTTTGCAGCATCTAAAATAACGCTCAAACCCGGGTGTGCACAGCCAGTTAAGACCACCACTCCTTCGCTTGTGTCCAGAACCAATGACTGCTCCTTAATCCCGGTTCCAAGTTCTCCAGTCGTATGAACTCCGGGTATAATATCCGCAGGTCCCGACACCTCAAATAATTCCGCTGCCGTCTCTTTAATCCTCACCTTCGTTCCTCGTGTGAAGGCACGCGGCACGTACACGGCAACATTCGGGTGTAGCACACTTTCAAGCCCACCTATATGGTCCCAGTGCTCATGCGAGAGTGCAATAATTTCAAGCTCCTCTTTCTTTATCCCCAACTTCTCCATGTTCCTGGATAATATGGCACCTGACGCTCCTGTATCGAACAGTAGTTTTTTATTCCCCGTCTCTATCAAGCAGGAGAATCCCCAATCGCTCTCTAATCCCTCCTTCGCTTCGTTATCATATACTATTCTTAGCTCCATTTCTATTCACCATTTATATCTAAAAATCCTTTAGTTAATTAGTACTTCTTCATGATGTACAACAGAGACATGCTAAAAGAAACAGTAGTGAATGTGAAGGAACAAGTGGAGCTGGTAAGGCAGATGAAGAGGATAGCGATAGTCAAATTAGTCCTCCCATTTTGTCTCACAGGTGCTGCGGTGCTCTTCCTCTGGTTCGCAGGTCCTGATGTATACACGAAATATGTAGCGGTCTTTAGCGTTTATTCTTTTATGCCTATTGGTGGCGCGATAGCAGTTATCCCTGCGGGTTTAGGACTCGGTGTCCCCCCTGAGGGTCTTATATTCTTCATCCTTTTTACTGACTCCACACTCTCCCTGTTTTTAGTCTGGAACTTCGATTATGCAAAGAGAATACCGTTTTTAGGGGAGCTGGTGCTGCGGACAGAAGAAAATGGAGAGAAGGCAATAAGAAGATATAAATGGGCAAAGCGATTTGGATTTATAGGGCTTGTCCTTTTTGTTATGTTTCCGCTTCAATATACCGGTTCTGCTGTTGGGTCAATAGCAGGGCGGCTACTGGGAATGCCGTCTTTGATGACCTGGCTTGCAGTGGTTGTTGGTTCATTTCTCCGGTCTCTCATTGCGATACTTATTTATTATGGTGCGCTTTCCTTTTTATAGGTCCATGAGCACAAGTAAGAGAGTGGCTAAAGGTATGCAGTTTGCACGGGAATGCCGTTTCTATTTTGTACTACCCCTGCTGGTTTTTGTACTGTACCTGGCACAAGCATCAATTCAGCGGAAAGTTATGTCGCCGTCATTATATTATGACGGCACAGCAGTTATTGAGGTTATAGAGTCTGATACCGTTCATATATTTCAAAGTGCGATTTATCCTTCACTCACGTATTTAATGTCTTTTTCATATCTTGTAATATACATCTGCGCTGTAATCATCACATTTGTTATACTGGCGTACTACCAGCAGACGCTATTATTCAAACGGTTTTCTTTGATGTTCTCTCTTAATTATTTAATAGCATTTCCTTTCTTCATGCTTTTCAATGTATCCATTGCTGGCGCTTCTTTACAAACGGTACATCCGCTCATGTACGAACAGTTTCCACGCATATTTGCTATTATTAAGACTATTGATCCGTTAGACAACTGTTTTCCAAGTTTGCATGTGGCAATGGTGTTCAGTGCTTTTTTAATTATGCGTGGCACCGAGTTCAAGCGTTATAAAAGTTTTCTATATCTCGGATTGCCCATCATTGTTTTTTCCGTCTTGTATCTTGGGATACACTGGATAACTGACGTCTTTGCAGGTATGGCATTGTCTTTTTTAACCTATTATATAGCTAAATCATTTTGCGAATCGTCCGCGGTTCAGCAGCTATGATTTTTGGTGATATTATCTTTACTTTATAGCAGCCTTTGCACTGTATTCCTAACTTTCAGGTCTTTATATACCCGGTAGTCTAACTCTTATACATGTTTATGATTGAACGTCGAAAACTACTGCTGCTAACAGCATCTCTCGGAATAAGTATCATAACCCTCCTTTTCATTCTGTTCTTTACACCATACAAAATAACGCCGGAAACATTGGATGCACTTGTAAGAATCAACCCGGTGTTTCTGTCATTAGCAATTCTAACGCATCTTGGAGCTTTCGTGATCTGGAGCATCAGGTTGAAACTATTAAGTAATTTTATAATAAATAGAGAAAGCGAGCTAAGGGGCAAGGAATTAAAGCTGTTGAAGTCAGTAAAGACGATTTTAGCCAGTCTCTTTGCAGCTTGTATAACGCCTTCACAATTTGGCGGAGAACCAGCGAGAATATACCTGCTGAAAAAGCACGGGTTTTCCGTTGGTGCTGCAACCGCAGTTGTTTTTGGCGAGCGAGTACTGGACTTCACCGTCATTATGGTGGGTGCAGCCGCGAGTTTTCTGCTATTTAGAGCGGTATTACCTCAGCATTCGATCATATACAGCATCTTTACGGGCATCGGAGCTTGTTTCGTAGTTGGCATTGTGCTCATGGCTTTCTGTCTTGCGAAGCCGGAGAAGGCGAGTAAAGTAGTTGATTTCGTATTTTTGAAAATAAAGCTGCGGAGATTGAGGAATCAGGAAGCTAAATTCTATCAGGAGTTAAGCAACTTTTTTAGTGCAATAAAGAGATTTCAGAGCGAAGGGAGAAGCACTCTTGGGCTTGCACTAATTATTACCGTTGCATTTTGGTTGGTTGCGTTTACTGTGCCTTCAATATTATTATTGGGTTTTGGTGCAAATCCCAACTGGATATATTCAATAGCAGCACAATTTGTCCTGCTTATAATCGTTGCGATACCTGTAACTCCGGGTAGCAGTGGCGTAGCAGAACTTAGTCTTACGTATCTATATCATAGCATGGTAGGGGTCTCGATATTAGGTATTTTCGCAGTTGTATGGCGGTTAAGCACGTATTATGTGGATTTAATTGTGGGAGGCATAACCAGCGTAAAGGTTATCAGTGAGATGCCCTGATTGAAGTTAGATGAACGAGAAGACGAAGAGATTTGTACGGAGCAAATTCCACGAATACTACAATACGGCGGAGATAGAAATCCCATCAGAGTTATGGATGCGGGAGCTGGGCTTCGTTCACTTTGACCCCTCATACCCTGCAAAACTCGTGATGAGAAGACATAAATCTTTCGCCACCGAGGGAGAGTTAGTGAAGTACCTCAGGGAGAATGCCCCGGCTCATGCATACCATTCAGCAGCAGTATATAAATATCCCGCGGCAGATATGGCAAAGAAGGATTGGATCGGTGCGGACTTGATATTTGATCTCGATGCGGACCACGTGGTAGATGAAACAGAACTTCAGAAGTATTCTTATGAGGACTTGTTGGTACTCGTGAAGAAAGAGACGGAGAAACTGATTGACTTTATGCTTGACGATTTTGGGTTTCATGAAGATGATATAGAGCTGGTATTCTCCGGGTCGCGGGGTTATCACATACATATACAAAAGAAGGAGGTGCGAATGCTTGGCAGCCGGGAGCGGCGTGAAATCGTTGATTATATCACAGCGACTGGGCTGGATATGAATAGCTTTTTGACGGTAAGTGGAAAGGCGGATAGTGCGGATTTGAGGTTTAAGCCAGAAGGTTGGGGCAAACTACTATTCAAAGGGCTAATAGAGTTCCTTCACGAGATAGCGGCAATGGAAGAGGAAGATGCGATTAAGCGGGTAAGAAGTGCGGGAGTTCAGGAGCGTAAGAAAGCGGAAGAGCTAATCAGGATTACAAAGGATAAGACAGTGATGGAGCGTATAGAACGAGGCGAAATTCCTCAATTCGCCAAGTCTATTAAATGGGACGAAATAGCAAAAGCAGTAACAAATGCAGTGCGAGTAAAATCAGGGGATAGACCAGATGAACCCGTTACTGCAGACATAAAACGGCTTATTCGATTGCCCACTTCGCTGCATGGCAAATCGAGTTTGAACGTAAAACCGTTAAAACTGGATACTTTTGAGGACTTCAACCCGTTAGAGGATGCCATTGTATTCGGTGATTCACCGGTGGAAATACGGATGGTTCGAGATTCCGCGATAAAGATGAAAGGCGAGAGGTATAAGTTAGAAGAAGGCGAAGTTGCTTCGCTTCCCGAATGTGTTGCACTGTATTTCATGTGCAGAGGTGCTGCCGAGTGTGTGTAATTATGCTTTTGCTCTGTTATCATCACTGATAATAGCTGGTTTTACTTTTCTTAAGTAGATAGATAAAGAAAGGCGCACCGAAGAATGCTGTGATTATACCAACCGGCATCTCACCTATGGAAGGGAGCATCATATCTAAAAAGCGAATCAACGCATCAGCCCATACCAAAAAAATACCACCTACCAGTGCAGAAGCGGGAAAAAGTATGCGGTGGTCAGGGCCAACGAGTATTCGCGTGATATGCGGTATTATCAAACCGACGAAGCCAATAGTACCCGCGAAGGCGACTGCGGCTGCGGTGATGAATGCTGTAAGGACTAAAAGTATTATTTTTACGTTCTCTACGTTTATACCAAGCGTCTGTGCAGATTCCTCGCCGAGCAGCAGTGCGTTCAGGTCCTTTGCGAAGAGGTAAATCAAGATGAAGCAGACGAACACAGAAAAGGCTGTTATTTCCACTTCCGTCCAACGCGGGGAACCTATCCTACCCATCAGCCAGGAATAAATATAGCCTAAGTTATGACCCGCTATATACATCATGAAAGATAAAATAGCGGAAAGGAAGAGATTGACTGCTATCCCAGTGAGCAACAATGTGTCTACCGCTATTCTTCCTCTCACCTTCGCAATGTTATAGACCATGAAAGTGGCGAACATGGCACCTGCGAAAGCCATGAACGGTGTAGTGTAAAGGGAGAAGAGGTCTGGAAGCTTCAACATTGATAGTACAGCCCCCACACCTGCTCCCGTAGCTATTCCAAGTATGTATGGGTCTGCCATGGGATTTTTAAATAAGCCTTGCATTGCTGTACCCGCGGTCGCCAGTGCGATGCCCACAAATATCGCCAAAAGTACCCGCGGCAGTCTAATATCAAAGATTATTATCTCTTCACTAACAGAGAAAGGCGCTTCGCAGAGCTGAAGTTTGCTTCCAAATAGAGCGCCTATTTTCTGTGGCGGTATATAAGTGTTACCGATTGCCGTTGCCAGCACGACAGTTAAGCATAGAATTGCAATTAAATAGACTATAATCAACTTCCAGTGAATGAATTTCTTTAGATGCGTTGATTCTGTCATCGCTCTCTTATTCACTAATCAAGAGTTCCCTCACTCTTGCTATGCAGGCAACCACATCTGCCTTTAGCTGCGAATCGGGTTCCCGCATCAATTTCCGCTCTATGTGGCTCAGATCGTTCTGCAACTGCTCTTTCCACGCTTGCTGTGTATATGTTTTCTTTATAGCCTGTGCCAATATCATATCTACATGAGCTTTCATCCACCTTGTAGAGATTGATACCACCTCAGGTGATTCAGTGGTTTCGAGGGTATGAGCGTGCATATCTTCCTGCTCTTTCTTGACCTCTGCCTCACATTTTCTCCGTTCTACCGGTGCAAATCCAAACCGTGTGACATAATCATCATAAATGTCTTCCAGTCTCCTATAAAGTTCTGCTCTATTCTCCGCATCTTCAACCAATTCAAGGGTCTTTTCAAGCTGTATTTTATGCCGGTACATTGTACGGATTTTCTCCTCGGTTCGCCAGAACGAATAGAGAATTGAAGGGTATATTACCTCTTCCAGGGCTTTTATCCTTTTTCCAGGATCGAAAATTGTTTTGGGCATATAGTTCTTGAAATCTTTGCCTTTATGTTTTTCTCTTTACGAGAGAAAAAAAAACATATTCTTATAAATAGGCACATGGCATTGTAATAGTGAAGGTGAGAGGAAGTGATGATAAGCGTAAATGAGTATGGAATGGACATTTTAGAGGACATGATGGATAATTTGGAGGAGTTGCAAGTGGCCATAGTGGAGCTGGAAAACGGTACCACGGTGATAGACGCAGGTGTAGAAGAGGAAGGGGGATTTGAAGCTGGGCTGTATGTGTCGAGGATATGCATGGCAGACCTTGCGGACATACAATTCAGCAGCTTTGACCTTGGTAAATTCTCCTGCCCTGCGTTAGAGCTGACCACGGACCATCCCATAATCGCCTGCATGGCATCGCAATTTGCGGGTTGGAGTATAAAGGTGGATAAATTCATGGGTATGGGTTCGGGACCAGCAAGAGCGCTATCGCTAAATCCAAAGGAGCTGTATGAGGAGATAGGGTACGAAGACGATACGTCAGAAGCGATATTAGTTCTTGAAAGCAGTGTGATACCGGATGAAGAAGTGACCACGAAGATAGCGAAGGACTGTAATGTGGAGCCGGCAGACCTGTATATCGTGGTTGCTCCAACCGCTTCTATCGCTGGTTCCGTACAGATAGCGGCAAGGGTAATAGAAACGGGTATCCACAAATTCGAATCCATAGGATTCGATATAAACAGTATAACACATGGGCACGGAATTATACCAATCTCGCCTGTTGTGGGTAGCGATCTGGAGTGCATGGGCTCGACCAACGACTGTATCATATACTGCGGTCGCGTGTATTACACAATAGACTATGAAAACGTAGAAGAGTTGAAAGAGTACGTGAAGAAAGTACCTTCGGTTACTTCCAAGGATTACGGACAGCCGTTCTATAAGACGTTTAAGAAAGCGAAATTCGACTTCTACAAAGTGGATGCTGGTATGTTTGCACCTGCGGAGATAACAGTAAACGAGATAAACAGTGGGAAGACGTTTACAAGTGGAAAGATAAATCCAGAAGTACTGCTGGAATCTTTTGGCATAGAGACTTTATAGCTGTCGGTATATATTTTACCGGCAGTTGCTTTTACTTTTTTTAATGTTATTGAAAAGAAAATGTTCCCGGCAGTTAGAATGAGACGTCTGCGCAAGCTAAAATTGATAAAAGAAACCCGGCTTAGCACGGGCGACCTGGTTCTACCGTTATTTATTGACGAGACAATAGCAGAAGAAATACCGATTGAATCCATGCCGGGGCAGTACAGGTACTCGATAGAGGGGGTAGCGAAGGCGGTTTTAGAAGCGCGTTCGCTCGGTATAAAATCGGTGTTGTTGTTTGGTATTCCAGGCAGTAAGGACGAAACAGGCAGTGAAGCGTTAAATAAAGCGGGGGTAATACAAAGGGCGGTTAGAGCGATAAAGAGTGCAGTGGAGGATGTAGTAATCATTACAGACTTGTGCCTCTGTGAGTACACAACTCACGGGCATTGCGGGCTTGTAGAGGATGGAATAGTGCTAAACGATCCGACACTGGAAGTGCTGGGGCGGGTAGCAGTGAGTCAAGCGGAAGCGGGTGCGGACATTGTCGCGCCTTCGGGTATGATGGATGGTATGGTAAAAGCGATAAGGACAAGCCTGGACAATGAAGGCTTTAGCGATACGCCGATTATGTCTTATGCAGCGAAATACAATTCCGCGTTATACGGGCCGTTTCGCGAGGCTGCGGATTCGGGCTTCCTGTTCGGAGACCGTAGCAGCTATCAGATGGACTATCCGAATGCGCGAGAAGCGATCAGGGAAGTAGAGTTAGACATTGCAGAAGGTGCGGACATCGTAATGGTGAAACCCGCTATGTTCTATCTCGATGTTATTGCTAAGGTACGTGCGAGATTTGACGTGCCGTTAGCTGCATATAGCGTAAGTGGTGAGTATTCGATGCAAAAAGCGGCGTCTGAGAAGGGCTATTTAAACGGTGAAGAGGTAATGCTGGAAGGTTTAACAGCGATAAAGCGTGCGGGTGCGGATTTGATTATTACGTATTTCGCGAAAGATGCTGCTGAGATTTTAAATAGGTAATTGCGGATTGTAATTTCAGAAACGATTGCCAAATAGAATTTTTTTAGAAGGTGAATATACAAAGAGATGGAAGGAGAAGGTAAAGAAGCGGCTGACGAGATGAGCTTTGAGGAGGCAATGAAGAGGTTAGAGACAATAGCGGAGATGCTGGGAGAAGGTAAGCTCTCACTGGAAGATTCATTGAAGATATTCGAGGAGGGTATGGGATTGTGTAAGTTTTGCAACAAGGCGTTAGATGAAGCGGAGTACAAAGTAGAGAAGTTGATGGAGAAGGAAAGCGGGGAAATAGGAGTTGAGGAATTCAAAGAGGAGGAGTAATACCTTCTGAGCACAGTCGAAAAGTATATAAAGAATAATGTAGAAGCAGGATGCAGTATGAACGAAAAATTAAGAGCGGATTTCCCGGTACTGAAGCATGTTATATACATGGACAGTGCAGCAACGAGCTTGACACCGGATCCAGTAGTAGAAGCAGTCGCAGGATACTACAGGTATTATAATGCGAATGTAGGACGCAGTGTTTACCGGTTAGCCCAGCAAGCATCACAGAAGTATAAGGAAGCGCACAGAAAGGTTGCGGATTTCATTGGAGCAAAATCCGAAGATGCAGTTGTGTTCACAAAGAATACGACAGAAGCGATAAATATGGTTGCGTATGGATTGGAATGGCAAAAAGGGGACGAAGTAGTAACAACATTGCTGGAGCACCATTCTAATTTCCTGCCGTGGTTTGAAGTGCAAAGAGAAGGCGTAAAGTTGAGAATTGTGAAACCAGATAGGACGGGCAAATTAGAACTGGCGGATTTTGAAGCTGCTATAAACGATAGCACGAAATTAGTTGCAGTGACACATGTATCGAATGTTCTGGGCACAATTTCGCAGATTAAAGAATTAGCGACGATTTGCAAAGAGCGAGGCGTTTTATTGCTCGTTGATGCAGCGCAGTCCGTGCCACATATACAGATAGATGCAGAAGAGCTTGGTTGCGACTTCATTGCATTTTCGGGTCATAAAATGCTTGGACCCACAGGTACGGGTGTGCTCTGGATGAAAGACCCGGATAAATTAGTGCCAGCCTTCGTTGGCGGTGGGATGATAGAAGCAGTATCAGTGGATGATTATGAACTGGCTGCGGGTTATGAGCGATTTGAAGCGGGTACACCGAACATTGCTGGTGGGATAGGACTTGGGAGAGCAGTTGACTACTTAACAGATGTAGGAATGGTGGAATTAAAGCGCTATGAAGAGCGATTGACGAACAAACTCATGCAAGGGCTGCGAGCAATGGAGGACATGGTGGAGGTATATGGCACTACAAATCCAGACGAAAGGATAGGTGTGGTATCTTTTAATATTAACGGTATGGACCCGCACGAAGTTGCATTAAGGCTCGATAGAGATTCTAATATAGCGGTACGATCAGGGCATCACTGCTGTATGCCGTTGATGCACTATCTTGGGCTTAAGCAGGGAACGGTTCGGGTTTCTGTTTATTTATACAATACGGAAGAGGAAGTGGATAAGTTTTTGGAGTCGGTAGAACGGATAGCAGAGTAAGCGTCTGCGTATCCCTGTTGATAAATCATTCTTATCAGATATGACTGGATGGCGCGAGGAGCTGGCAAAAGACCTCTATAAGCGTAATCCGGATATTAACGTAAGGATGTTGAACGAGGTGGTACAGCGAATCCTGGATAGATTCGTCTTTATCCGTATTGCTGAGGACAGGAAGGTCATTGAACCAAAGAGTCTTTTAGAATTGGTTGAACTCTGGAAGAGCGAGGGCAAACGGAGACCACTGCTATATCATCTTAACATTCTATTTCGGCAGGTAAACGGAGACCTAAACGGTGAAATATTTAAGCATCACGCTTGCGAGACCTATGAGTTCGAATCAAATCTTCTGGCAAAGATTATCGAATTTCTTCTCGGTGCATATCAGAAATTGATTGATTACCACATAAAGCATTATATTGAGCATCCAGCGGAGGCAGGACGAAGTACTCTCTTTCCTGACCTTATTATTGACCCAGATGGCAGCCATCGCTTATCTATCACCAAGAAAGCAGAGATATTGCAAAACAACATCTTTGGCTGACCCCCAGGCGGTGGAGGTGTCCATGATGAGTCTCTATATCAAGGCTCTGGAGGGTGAACGCACGCTTCCACAAAATAAAGAGCTCCTGCCTTCTTTAGCTAATAACATCAGGTGTGGCAACTCGCTTATTGGTTACGATATTTTCGAGCAGCAAACGCTCATCGAAGATGAAGAAAGAGACCGCATAAATCCTTTTGATTGGGATTCAAGGAAAGCGGGGTTCGGAGATATAATGGAGAATGGCGGGTTCGATTGCGTGGTTGGGAATCCGCCTTACTTTAATATCGACGACTCATGGGGGAAGGGTGACGCTCGCCAACGATACATCAAACACCGCTACTATAGTGTTTACAACGACAAGACCGACATTCTCTTCTACTTTCTGACGAAAGCAGTCGAGCTTTGTAAAGGGGAAATTGGAGTCATCGTCTCGCGTGCGTTTCTCGAAGCTTACAAGGCAGACAAACTTCGATCGTGGCTTGCAGGCCATGGAAGAATTCGTCAGATTATCGATTTTCAGAACTACTATGTCTTTGATGGGGTTGGTATTACAACGGCAATATTGCTATTAAGCAAGTGCGACGAATTGGAACAAGCAACTATTCATCGACTTATTGCACCGAGGATTACGAGTGAAGATCTTGCCATCCAAGTAAACAAAAGCTCCCTATTTCAGACTCTTGTCATTGGCCAAGACGTATTCGGTGCGGGTCCCTGGCTGTTTGCCTCAAGTGAAGTTAACGCACTATTACAGAAGATCGACAGAGAGGGCGAAGCAATTGGTTCCATCCTCATCATCGGACAGGGTATGCAGACCGGTCGAAATAACGTCTTTGGGAAGCTAAACAAATCCTTTTTTCTTATTTTATTGTTTACTTCCACTTTCATTTATAGCATACAGCGTATTTTATTTACTGCTACCTTTTTTATTATTTAGGTGTTTAATATTGGAAAAAGCGCTTATGTACACCATACCGTTTTTATTTTTGATACTAAGGGTTTTCAAATTAGATTACATGATAAATTTAAAAATAAAATCCGAGTTTGAGGCTGATAAAATTTCAGCAGAGCTGGGGAATGCGAAAGCATTAATTTCCGCATTACAAAAAAAGAAGGCAGATAGAGAACAGTCCTATTCAAGAATTTTAGATTTTATACTACGATTATATACCACAATTTTATTTTCAAATCATCTCATTTACCCTTCCACAAGTGAACGAATAAAAAAGTTAGAAGAGTTTTTATGAGTGAAATCCCTTTTATATA
>Ga0190285_1000051_pt1 | contig 21557 bp, 29 predicted proteins | sample 48691823_MG_FD_163429 | JGI IMG/M metagenome (GOLD analysis project Ga0190285, IMG submission 163429) | Hydrothermal vent microbial mat bacterial communities from Southern Trench, Guaymas Basin, Mexico - 4869-18-2-3_MG | ecosystem: Environmental > Aquatic > Marine > Hydrothermal vents >...
AATACTGTCCTTTTAAAGTTTCCTTTTACTGCAAAAAATCCCAAATCAGGCTATATACAGTCATAGCTTATATATATCCATGCACCTTTCCTCTTATAAATTTTTTGTTCGTTCTTAATCTTTCTTGTTTTTAACCTTTGTATTTGATTACCCAAAACCATTTTAAACTACCAAACAGATAAGAATCATGAAGTACTCTGATGCAGGAGTGGATGTTTACGCAGAGGAAAAAGCTGTAAAAGAGCTTTTGAAAGTTATAAGGCCTTCTTTAGATCTTAGAAATGAGATATTATCCAAAAAAGGTGGTTACTTAAAGATAGGAAAGTATTATCTATCACTATCTACCGATGGCGTTGGCACAAAGACTCTTGTGGCAGAGAAGCTGAATAAGTATGATACGATAGGAATAGACCTGATCGCGATGGTAGTAAATGATCTGATCTGCGATGGATTTGAGCCGATTGCTATATCGGATTATATAGTTGTACGAGAACCGGACGAGAAATTTATGAAAGAGCTTGGGAAAGGACTTTTAAAGGGGGCAAAGGAAGCAAATATCGCTATCGTGTCAGGAGAAACAGCTGTACACTCCAACATGAACCAAAAGTTTGATCTGGGAGCTACTGCTTTAGGGATGACTGAAAAAGTTTTAAATCCGACAGCAAAAGAAGGAGATATAATCATAGGATTGAAATCTTCAGGAATTCACAGCAACGGAATATCTCTGGCAAGAAAGCTGTTTGAAAACGATGAAAAGCTTTTAAGAGAGGTTTTAAAACCCACAAAAATTTACGTGAAAGAGATATTGAAACTAATTTCCAATGTAGACATAAAAGGATTATCGCATATAACTGGAAGTGGTTTTTTAAAACTGAAAAGGGTAGCTTCTGGAGCTAAAATCGAGATTCCTGAGATACCTTATATTTTCAATAAGATCATGGAGAAAGGAGTAGATTTTGATGAGATGTGCAGAACGTACAACATGGGGGTAGGTTTTGCTGTTGTATTGGACAAAAAAGATGTAGATAAAGCTTTAGATTTGTTAAAAGATGGAAGAATAATCGGAGAAGTTACAAAAGAGAAAATAATAGTTAATGATCATCTGATAAGCCTATAACTTATTTTTCCTGTCTTTAAATCGATGGTGGCTAAGTATATCTTTTCATTTTTTGAGATAGCAATTTTAAGAAAGGGATCGTTAAAATTATATTTTAAGACTCTGTATCCCTTTTTTGTATAATATTCTATCATATTTGCAGCTATATCGTATCTAGGAGAAACTTTTTCTTTTTTTCGAGATAATAACTTGGATGGTATGTATAATATAAGAAATACTACTATAAATATTATCACGAAAAATTTCCATACGTTTTTATAAAATTCTTCAAAATTTTTAAGAGGATTCGGTGTTTCCGAAATTGATGGTTCTTGAGTAACAAACTCCAAGGATTTCACAAGAATAATCTCACATGCCTTATCTCCTTCGTCTTCTAAAGTTGTGGAAGACGGACCCCACTCCATTCTTTCAATCTTGTTATTCTCACGTTTTTCTCCTTTAATATATACAAGAGTCCCGGATATCTTGATATAATCTCCCTTTTTTATCTTTATGATTTTGTTAAAAATATCTTCGGATGCAGGAATAAGATGATTGTTACTCATGTGAGTCCTCAAATAATAAAACGATATCTCTGAGTTTTCACAGGTGTAGTAGTAACTGCAGTATCTGTACTCCATTGTTACTTCAAGATTTTCCTTGATCTCAGGTTTTAAGATATCCCCCCATGCTAATGCCACATCTACTAGCCCGAAGGGCGCTTTATCCTCTTTATAGAACCTTACCCCCATTACCTCTCCTTCTACCGTGTAATCCATCAAATCTTCAATATTATAGGTCCATCCTGTATCTGTTTTTATCGTGTTCTCGTTTTCAAGCCAGTAATCTTCCCCAAACTTGTAAACATTAGGTGATGCAAGAACACAGGGGATGAGGATCAGAAGAAAGATCCATTTTTTCATAAACAAACTTATATTGAAAATATAAAAAACTTTCATTAACCTTTTTAAGTTCCTTAGCGTATAAGATTTATGAGAGCATTGTACGTAGGAAGATTTCAGCCTTTTCACAGGGGCCATATTCATAATGTCAAAAAGATTTTGGAAGAGAACGATGAACTCATGATCGGGATAGGATCTGCACAGTATTCGCATACATTGAAAAATCCTTTTACATGCGGCGAGAGGATAGAGATGATAAGAAGAACGATAGATGATCTTTCAAGAGTAATAATAATCCCTATCACAGATCTGCATATACACGCATTATGGGTGAGACATGTTTGTAATATAGTTCCAAAGTTTGATGTTGTGTACTCAAACGAACCTTTGACCGTAAGACTTTTTAAAGAAGAAGGATTCTTGGTGAAATCTCTCCCCCTTTACTCAAGAGATTTTTACAACTCGACAAAGATAAGATCCAAAATTATAAAAGGGGAAAACTGGAAAGAAAACGTTCCGAAAGAGGTTTATAATTTTATAAAGGAAATAAAAGGCGATGAGAGACTCAGAGAGATTGCAAAAAGCGATAAAATTTAGGTGTTTAAATGCATTTACTCTTTAAGCATATAGATTACATATACTGGAAAGCTAAAAAAAAGGCTACAAAAGAAAGAGAGGAATTAACGGAGGAAAATAAAGAAAGGAAAATAGAGCAAGCTCTGCTTGTCTACTTGGCAATAGAAGATAAAGATGAGGATAAGATAGATAAAGTGGTAAATGAAATTTTAGATGTGTCTGAGAAAATAAAAGCTGAAAAGATAGTTTTGTTTCCATTTATCCATCTTTTTATAGACAAGCCAGCATCTCCCAGTGTGTCTATGCATATTCTGGACGAGATCTCAAAAAAGCTGGAAATGGAAGTTTATAGAATCCCTTTTGGATGGTACAAGGAGTATGAGTACAGAAGCAAGGGCCATCCTTTATCTACTCTATCCAGGAGGGTGTGATGTTTCTATCTTTAAACTCTGGAGGTATAGATTCCCCAGTAGCTGCGTATTTAGTTCTTAAAAAGAGATATGATCTGGATTTTATCTACTTTAGAACAGATGCAGAATCTGAGAAAAAAACTCTAAAAACAATAAAAATATTCTCGGATATCTTCAAAAAAAAATTTAAACTTTACTCGATAGATCATGCTTCTATTCTAAACGAGTTTTTAGAAAAATCAGGAAGATGGGATAGAAAGTTCATATGCATCTTCTGCAAAAGAATGATGTACAGGATCTCAGCAGAGATCTCAGAAAAATATGGGTATAAAGCTCTCGTAACAGGCGAAAACATAGGCCAGGTAGCATCTCAGACGCTTCAGAATCTTTATGTACTGGAGCAGAGCGTAAATATCCCTATTTTGAGGCCTCTTTTATGCATGGACAAACAGGAGATAATAGATACAGCAAAAAAAATTGGAACATATGAGACTTCAGTAAAAAAGAGTATAAAATGCCAGTATGTACCTAAATATCCAGCTATAAACACAAATTTGGAAAGGATTTTGAAGATAGAAGAGAAAATAGAGATTAAAAAGATGATTGAGGCATCTTTAAAGAATTTAGAAGTAAATATTATCTAAAACTTTTCAAATTTTTAATATCCTCAGGGCAAGATAAGCTGCATTTTCTCCATTATCTATTCCTACACAGGCTACAGGCACACCTTTGGGCATCTGCGCGATGGAGAGCAGTGCATCCAGCCCCCCCAGTTTTGCAGAAACAGGAACACCAATAACAGGCTTATCTGTTTGTGATGCCACGAATCCAGGTAAAGCAGCAGAAAGACCTGCAATGCAAATATAAACCTTGTAATCTTTATTTTTTATCAGTTTCAAGACTTTCTGTGGCTCTCTGTGTGCGGATGCGATCTCCAGATCATAATCTGCGTTGTTCTCTTCTAAAATTTTACTCACTTTCTCAGCTATATGCATATCGCTCCTGCTTCCCACTATAATTAGGATGCTCATGATCTCCATATTTCTTTACCTTAAAAAATCTTGTGCAAACCTTTTTAAATTATAACGGTGTTATAGCGTTATGTACACTCAAAAAGTGGTAGATCATTTTATGAACCCGAGAAATAAGGGAAAGCCCAAGGATTATGATGCTGTTGGTAAGGTAGGAAATCCCATCTGTGGTGACGTTATGTACATTTACATTAAAGTAAACGGTAACAAAATAAAGAATATAGGATGGGAAACCATGGGCTGTGCTGCGGCGATAGCCACTTCTTCAATGATCACTGAACTCGCAAAAGGTAAAACCTTGGAAGAGGCAGAAAAAATAACAAAAAAAGACATTGCCGATGCACTGGATGGACTGCCGCCAATAAAGATGCACTGTTCAAATCTTGCCGCAGATGGTCTGAAAAAAGCCATTGAAAATTATAGAAAAAAGGTGAAAAAATGATATACATGGACCATTCTGCCACAACTCCTGTAGATAAACGAGTTCTAAACTTCATGTTGCCATATTTTGGAAAAAGATATGGAAATGCTTCTTCTCTTCACTCTTTGGGTCAGGAAGCGAAAAAATCATTGGAAGAGGCTAGAGAAAAGGTAGCAAAGGTTATAAATGCAGATCCCTCCGAGATATATTTTACTTCTGGAGGTACAGAATCAAACAACTTTGCTATAAAAGGTGCTGCTTTTGCGAACAAAAATAAAGGAAAACATGTAATCACCACAAAGATAGAGCACGACTGTACATTGAATACATGCAGGTGGCTTGAAAAAATAGGTTTTGAAGTAACGTACTTGGATGTGGATAAGCACGGACTCATAGATCTAGGAGATCTAGAATCTTCTTTAAGAGACGATACGATTATTGTCTCTATATTGCACGCGAATAACGAAATAGGAACTGTTCAAGAGATGAATGAGATAGGAAAGATCGTCAAAGAGTCTAATGCGTATCTACACACAGATGCAGTGCAGAGTGTTACAAAGCTTCCCGTAGATGTGAAAAAAATGAATCTGGATATGCTTTCAATTTCCTCTCACAAAATATTTGGACCTAAAGGTGTGGGGTGTCTTTATATACGAAAAGGCGTGAAGATCGATCCTTTGTTACATGGAGGAGGGCATGAAGGAGGATTAAGGTCAGGGACAGAGAATATAGCAGGGATCGTTGGATTTGGAGAGGCCATGAGAATTGGGGAAGAAGAAAGACCAAAAGTAATGCCAAGATTGCAGAAGTTAAGAGACAAGATCATAGATAATGTTCTGAAGATAGATAACGCATGGCTGAACGGCCATCCTGAAAAAAGATTACCTATAAATGCCAATTTCTCTTTCAGATTCATAGAAGGGGAGTCTTTGGTCCTGTTACTGGACTCAAGGGGTATAGAAGCCTCTACAGGTTCTGCATGCTCATCTAAATCGTTGAAACCAAGTCATGTTCTTCTTGCAATAGGTCTAAAACCGGAGGATGCTCATGGATCCTTAAGGCTTACACTGGGAAAGGACAATACTGAAAAAGATGTGGATTATTTACTTGAGGTACTTCCAGAGGTCATTTCTGAACTAAGGAAAATGTCTCCTTTTAAGAAAGATTACGGAGAATTTGAATGAGACAGTCCACGTACAGATTTGCGGGTTTATAATATTACCTTTTATCGGATCTTTTGTTGTGAATCTCCCTATCATAGGATCGTAATACCTCGCTCCGTAATAATACATATCATATTACAATTCCTTCTTTTTCTCCAGAACTCTTACTCCTTATAAACACTCTTTCTATGACCAACAGATAGTAGTATAATAAGACCTTTCTCCTCATCTAAAGAAAACATCGCTCTGTGATCCCCAATTCGCAAACTATACAGTCCTTGCAATTCTCCATGGAGCTTCTTTGTGTTTCTATATGGGTTTTCCTTCAATTGTGTAATTCTCCTGACAATTCTGTCCCTTGTTTCTTTATCCATATTTTTAAACGTCTTTTCAATTGGTTAGTCGTCTTGATGGTGTACATTCAATCCAGTTCCTTTACAAATTCATCAAAATCTCGCACTCTTCCCTCTTTGATGTCTTCCTGCGCTTTTCGTATCTCCTCCATGAGATTCTTATCCCCCATGATCTCTAATGTCTCAAGGAGTTCCTCGAGGAGATCCCGTGTCTCCGTTATGAGTTTTATCTCTTTTTGTGAAAGCATGTTACTCCTTTATACACTCACTTTTTTATATGTTTCTTTTCCTGTATATTTATATTTTTCTGAGATGTTTTTTAATTTTTTATTATTTTTATAACTTCGATTTTATTTCTTGGATAACCTAACAAATTCATCTACAGTCATCCCTGCATCAGCAATTAAACTTCGTAATGTTCCTCTTTTCACTTCATTTTTCTTGGGTATTGTCAAAAGCATATCCACACCCTCTTTTTCCATAATTATATGGCTTCCTCTCTCCCTAACAACAATCCAGCCAGCTTTCGAAAATGTTTTTACGACATCAATCCCTGACATCACAGGAAGCTTCAAACGGAAACCTCCATTACCTTCCCATCCTTTATTTTCTTAGCTCTTTCGTCCAGTACTTCTAAATAGCCGGTGATGGCATCTTTTATGTTTTCTACAGCCTCTTCTATTGTTTCACCCTGCGAATGACAGCCCGGTAATGTTAAACAGCTTACATTATACCCCCCATCAACTTTATCTTCTCTTAAAACGATTTTGAGTTTCATGATATAAAAAAGTGATAGAAGGTATATATAGATTGCGGGTTCATGATGTTACCTTTTACTGGGTCTCAGGTAATAAATCTTCCTATTGTGAGCGATTTTGGTAGGTGTATAGGATAAACCTATCGTAGAGATGAGAGCTATCAGCACCAAACTCCAAACCTTTCTCCTCACCCGAATCACCTCTTAATTTCACCATAAGTATACCCTAAAATTATAGTATATACCTCTATAATAGGATTATTTAAATATCCTTCGATCATCTATTCTGATTTTTAAGCCGTGATACTCAAGATAATTATTTAAACTTATGAGTAAAGAACTATCATGAAAAAATATAGTTTCATTCCTGTCATCATGCTTCTGTTTTTGGGATGTATAGGAGAAGAAACAAAGCTCCAGAATGTGGAGTCCTGTGAGGTGAATATAGATCAGGGAAACTGGGACGAGGATACAGAGTACGATGGACTCTTAATAAGCATTGTGCTGAAAGACAAAGACGGATATCCAGTTCTTTTTAAAGATGTCGAGATAACTGTGGATATAACTATAAAAAGCGAGGATATAGAGATTTATGAAGGGATCTTCAGGATTGACAACTGGGAAGATAAGATCCAGATACCATATGAAAAGCTTATAGCAAAAGTTGAAAAAGGAGAGGCTGAAGTACAGGTTAGGCTCCCAGATAATAGAAAGTTGGAGACAGAGAAAGAGTTCCAGATATAAGCAAGGTTTATAAACGCTGTTATGTAACACTAATATCGAGGCGATGTAATGGGAAGAATAAGACCTACTTTCATTAAAAGAGTGGCAAGAGAGATATTCAAAAAATACTCCAAAGATTTAAATAAAGATTTTTATAAAAACAGAGAGTTCTTAGAAGATAAAGTCAAGTTCCCAAATGATAAAATAGAAAACAGAGTAGTTGGGTATGTAACCACTCTAGTAAAAAGAGAGAGGGCTTAACGCTTTTTTAAAAATCCTGATGTCTTCAATAATTTTGTGATATCTGTTTCTGATGGCTGGGAGATTTTATACTTTTTCAGCAATTCTTCTCTGTATTTGTCCATTGTCTGCATTTTCAACTTGAGCATTCTTCTATAATGTTTTTCCTCCTCATCTTCTATGCCCTCCAGTATTCCCTCTACAAGTTTTTCTCTTTCCTCAAATTTATAAAAAAGTAACTTGTCATAGGTATCTTCATAATATCTATCTTCTATCTCAAACATGCCACTTATATATGCTCTTAAAACTTTTTTATAATATATAAAAGTATGATAAAAGACCTTTTCAGAAAAGGAGACAATTTTTTCTCTTTGCATAGAATTTTTTATCAGAGCTTTATAAATAAGCTGTTTTTCTTTGTTCTCCTGTATTAATTTCTCAGATTTTAATTTCTTCTGCCTTTCTTTCAGGAAGTTCAAGCCTTCTTTGAGGTATGTTTCATACTCAAGCTTGAAAATATTCGAACTCTGTCTTCCCACAAGATAATCAACGATCATGAATTTTAGATTCCTGTCTTTAATTATCTTGTTTATATAATCATAACAGATAGCTATCCATAAATTGTATTCCTCGCCCTTTTCAAAAAGAATATTCTCTAAGAATATGTTCACACACCCGAATACGTACTTTTCACAGCTTTTATAGAATCCTAAAAAATAATCTTTGGTACTAAAAGATACTGGAGTTCCGGATGTGAGTTTTTTCATTATTGTCTTTTCTTTGAACTTCAGTTTTTTCAGATCTTTAAAATACATTACATTTTTTTGATCAAATTTTTCTTCAGCCTGTGCTTTAAATATATTCCCAAAATACTCAACTGTTTCAGTCAGATATTTAGAAAGAAACTCCTTTTCCCATATATCCGTACTTTTTTTATAGAACCTGATCTCCACATCTTTACCCTCCAAGAATCTCAGGATCGATCTTGTTAGGTTGAAGACCTGGTCTTCCTCTATAATTATCTCATCCAGCATATATTCACCTCAAAATTCTAAGAAGCCTTTCATATGGATTTTTAGACTCGATTATACTTTCTTTTTTCCCAAGGATGTTCATTCCAAGCCTATAGATAGCTTTAGAGGCGATAGAATCTGGATTCCTTATGTAGAAAGGCACCCCAAAAGCTACAGATTTCTTTACCTCCTGATCTTCGGGAATAATGCCTATAGTCTTACTCTCCAAAATCGCTTCTATCTCCTTTGCAGAAAATTCGCTGACATCATACCTCACTCTATTGACTACAAGACCGAGTACATTGGTATTTAAAAGGTCAGAAACCTTTTTTATCTTAAAGACATCTACAATACAAGAAATCTCTGGATTCACGACTAACAAAGCATTCTCTGCGCCTGCTAAAGCCGATATCGCATCGACTTCAAGCCCTGGAGGAGTATCTATAATAAGATAATCTGTATTATGAGTTATTTCTTTAAAAACCTCCTCTAATTTATCTAATTTGGCTTTTCTTGTCTTTGATAAGGATATCCCTGTAGGAAGTATCTTTACACCATATTTTTCATAAATGGCATCTTCCAAATCCGCTTCTCCTGAAAGAACTTCGTTTAATGTAGTATCCACATACTCGAGATCCAGTAAAAGGGAAAGATTTGCCATTTTTATATCTGCGTCGAGGATCAAGACATTTTTACCAGCTTTGGCCAAAACTACACTTAAATTTGAAGATATAACGCTTTTTCCTGTGCCTCCTTTTCCAGATGCAATTGCAATTGAGCATCCCATAAAGCTTTTCATGCTCTTCGTATATAAAATTTCCTATCAAAATAGAAAAAATTTATATTATAGAACGTAAATTAAAAAGTAATGACATACAATATAATGATCGTCGAAGATGAACCTGAGTTAATTTCGTTATATAAAATGGCAATAGAAGAAGCTGGGGATTATAAGGTTGTGGAATCTGCTGTAGATGGAGAAGAGGCCATAGAAAAATTCAAAAATACTAAAAAAAAGATAGATTTAATAATTATGGATCAGAGGATCCCTGCAAAGAAGGGCATTGAAGTTACAAAGGAAATTATGAAGATAGACCCCGAAGTTAAAGTTCTCTTTGCGAGTGCTGATAGTTTGGCAAAGTTTGAAGCTAAAACTCTTGGAGTTGTTGGATTTCTTCAAAAACCTTTTGAAATGTACATGCTTACTTCCATAATTCGTGAGGTTCTGGAACCTCAAAAGATTATATCTGAAGAGGAGATAGCAATTGACAGGGGGCAAAAATACTCTCTGGAGCCTGGATATTCATATCTCATAAAAGAAGAGAAACCATTTGTAGCATTTGATATCTTTGTAGACCAGGTCACTCATGGCAATAGGGGACTCTGCATCACCAGGCAACATCCGAGCAAAGTCAGGGTAAATTACGGACTTAAAAGAACTCCAATACTCTGGTTCTCCCAGACAGGTGCTGAAAACTCAATAGACCCTTCCAATATTTCCAAACTTGTACACACGATAAGAAACTTTGTCAAGGAAAATAAAGGGAGTGTTGTGCTTTTAGATGGAGTTGAGTATTTGAAATTGCAAAATGATTTCAACCTTGTAATGAAATACCTTAACATGATAAATGATATCATAATGGCAGAAGAAGCCAAACTCATTCTTCCTGTTAATCCAAAAACACTCACAGAGAATGAAATAGCATATATGGAGAGAGAAATGAAAGTTTTTGGAGAATATGGCATGTTGTGAGTTTAGAAATCATTTTGAATTTTTTTAATCTGTTTTTCCTTTTTATGGCAAGTATATCTATCGAATATTCTAAGAGACACAACAGTTTTTTCGGAAAAATTAAAAAGCAGCATCCCAATAGAGATTATGGATCTTCTGGAAAAGATACTTTCAAAAACAGCTGAAGTCTCTGTTATAGGATTGGGTTATATAGGCATCCCTACAGCTGTTTTTGCTGCCGAAGCAGGGTATGACATATATGGAGTAGATCTTAAAGAAGATGTGGTAAAAAAAATCAACAATCGTGTTCTTGATATAAAAGAGCCAGGATTGAAGGAACTTTTAGAAAAAAATATTAAAAATGGTAAAATAAAAGCATTTTTATCATATAAAGAAAGCGATATATTCATAATATGCGTTCCAACACCCTTATCAAACAAAAAGGCTGATCTGTCATATGTCAGAAAAGCTGGAGAATCAATTTCTAAAGTTTTGAAAAATGATAATCTAGTTATTCTGGAATCCACAGTTCCGCCGAAAACAACGGAAGAAGTTTTAATTCCGATCCTCGAAAGGTCTGGATTAAAAAACGATGAGGATTTTTTAACAGCATTCTGTCCTGAGAGAGTACTTCCTGGGAGAATTATGGAAGAAATGACAAACAATGACAGAATTATTGGCGGATCTGAAAAAAGCAGGAAAATAACTGCTGAATTTTATAAAAACTTTGTAAGGGGAAAAATATACATTACTGACTTAAAAACAGCAGAAATAGCGAAACTAATGGAGAATACATTCAGAAATGTCAATATTGCCCTGGCCAATGAACTTGCATTAGCATGCGAAAATTTAGAAATAAATTTTTTTGAAGCGAGAAAGCTTGCAAACAAACATCCCAGAGTAAATATCCATGAAGCGGGAACAGGTGTAGGAGGGCACTGTATTCCAATTGATCCGTGGTTTATCCACGAGAAATTCCCTTTAAAAACGATCTCAACAGCGATGGAAATAAATGAGACTATGCCCTTGCATGTTGTAGATATAATAAAAAAGACTAACGCCAAAAAAATTCTAATTTTTGGAATGGCGTACAAAAAAAATACAGATGATACGAGGGAAACTCCAGTATTAAAGATAATTGAAGAACTTAAAAAAGAAAACATTGAGTTCAGTATCTACGATCCTTATGTGAAAATGGAGAAACTGAATCCTGAAAACTGCGATGCTCTGCTTATAGCCACAGATCATGACTGTTTTAAAAATATGGATTGGGAAGAAATAAGGAGAAAAATGAGAAGGCCCTTGATAATCGATGGTAGAAACTTTTTTGAAAAGGAAGAGGCTGAAAAAATGGGTTTTGAGTATATGGGTGTTGGCAAATGATCTCCGTTGTTCTCGGTACCCGACCTGAGATAGTAAAAATGGCTCCCATCATAAAAGAACTGAAAAAAAGAGACATAGATTATTTTGTTATTCACACCGGACAGCATTACTCCTATAATCTTGATAAAGTATTTTTTGAAAATTTTGATCTCGAAAAACCGAGGTATAATTTGGAAGTGGGATCGGGAACTCATGGAAAACAGACGGGAGAGATACTGAAGAGAATTGAAAGAGTTTTGATTGACGAAAAACCGGAACTTGTTCTTGTTGAAGGAGATACAAACACCGTACTTGCCTCTGCACTTGCTGCTTCAAAACTGCATATAAAAGTAGGACACGTAGAGGCAGGACTTCGATCTTTCTGGAAATGGATGCCCGAGGAGATAAATCGTGTTCTTACAGATCATATCTCAGATCTTCTCTTTGCACCCACAGAGATAGCCAGAAATAATCTTTTAAACGAGGGTATAAGAGAAGGTGTGTACATAGTCGGCAATACGATAGTAGATTCCTTAAAGCTAAAAAAAATAGAAAAAATAGAAAAAGACTTTATTCTTCTCACCCTTCACAGAGAAGAAAATGCTGACGATCCGGAAAAACTGAAAAGTATAATCAAGGGTACAGAAATGATCAGTGAATATTTTGATACTCCTGTGATCTACCCTATTCATCCAAGAACAGAAAAAAATCTTAAAAAATTTGGGATAGAAATAAATGAAAAATTTATAAAACTTGTAGATCCTTTAAACTATTTTAAGTTTCTTTCCTACTTAAAAAGCTGTAAATTCGTACTTACTGACTCAGGGGGAGTACAGGAAGAGGCCTGTATTTTAAAAATACCGTGTATAACATTGAGAGATAACACGGAAAGACCTGAAACTATAAATATAGGTGCAAACATCCTTGCAGGAAGTAATCCGAAAAAAATACTTGAATCAGCTGTAAAAATGTCAAAAGCAAATAAAAAATGGGAGAATCCTTATGGAGAAGATGTTGGAAAGAAGATAGTTGATATTGTTCAAGCCTCAAGATAAACAAAAGGATAAATCTCGTCGGTATATCCCATATAACTTCTGCTCGTGGGCTCCAGCCAGAGCCAGTTTCCATCGATATAGTATTTTTTGCCAGAAGTATATTTTTTTATTTCATCATGATATTCTTCTGGTACGTATACCGAAACTGTCACATGATTTGGTGCAAACTCTTCCGTTTTTAAATCATCGAAGGTATGTTCCCTGTCCACGAAGTTCAGTCTTACTCTGTAACCTTCTATCTTGAGAAGACACGCCAGAAAAATAGCCTGATCCTCACAGTCTCCCCTTTTTATTTGATAAGTTTTTATTGGTGATTGTATTATCTCTATATTTTGAGGATCTGGTGCGTAGTTTATATGATATGAAACATAATTGAAAATCGAGTCTATTTTTCCAAGAAAACTTTTTTCATTCCCCAAGACATTTGCTAAATCTGCTATATCCCTGTTGTAGACGGAAATCATCTCTGTATAAACATGGAACAGGGAGGGATCTATAGAGTTAGAGAATGTATATTTTTTCTCAAGTTCGTCATATCTTTTTTTAAGAGATTTATAATTTTCTTCCAGTGTTACGTATTTTTTTTCAAGATCCACATATTCTTTCTCTTTTTCTGCATATTGATCTTCTAAATCAGCATACTTATCTTGGAGGTCTCCATATTTTTCATGAAGGGTATTATACTCCCTTTGAATATTGTCAAAAGAGTTTTGCAGAGACTCCATCCTCTGAAGAAGATCATCGTGATCTTTTTGAAGTTCTTCAAAACTATAACTCAGTTCATTGAAACTATTTTCTAAAGATCCGTATTTTTGCTCGGTCTCCTTGTATAGATCTCTATAATTGTTTATTTCATAGATACTGACTGCCAGTGCCAGTATCAATAATATGCCCATTACTTTTATTATTTTATTCATGTCAATATAATGAGCATTCAGATATAAAAGTTTTCAGATGTATCTTATATCTCCTGTAATTATGTAGTTTACTCTGTTGGCAATGTTTATTGCATGGTCGCCAGCCCTTTCTAAATGTCTCCCTACCAACATTAATTTTCCCGCTTGGTCCACAGTTTTTGGGTCTCCCATCATTATAAGAACTAACTCATTGAATACTTGTTTGTTAAGATCGTCTATTATATCATCTATTTGAAGCTTTTCTTCCGAGTATGTCATATTTTTATAGAAATCCATACTTATTTCTATCTCCTCTCTTACTATGTCTTTCATTCTGGGCAGATCTATCAATGGCTTAACAAGCTCTTTTTCTTTTATTCTCTTGTTTATCTTTGCAATATTTACAGCATAATCGCCTATTCTTTCAAGATCGTTAGTTATGCTCATTGTAGAACTTATCAATCTAAGATCCGTGGCTACAGGCTGTTCCAATGCGATTAAATATATGCATTTATTCTCTATCTCCATATAAAGTTCGTTTATTTTTTTGTCGTTTCTAATTATTGAATCAGAAAGTTCAAGATCTCTATTTTTTAAAGCTTCTATGCATTTTTCAATAGCTTCAGATGCCATCTCTGCCAGCTTTGCAGTTTCATTTTTCATATCCTGTAATTTTTCTTCTTTGACCATTTAACCAAACCTCCCTGAGATATAACTCTCAGTTTTTTCATTTTTCGGATTCGTAAATATATTTTTTGTCGTATCAAACTCCAGCATCTCTCCAAGATACATGAAGGCTGTATAATCGGAAACCCTTGCGGCTTGCTGCATGTTATGCGTTACAATAACAATGGTATAGTTTTCCTTCAATTTTGCTATAAGATCTTCTATCTTACGCGTGGAAATGGGATCCAGTGCTGAACAGGGCTCATCAAAAAGAATGACTTCAGGCTTGACCGCTAGCGTTCGTGCAATACACAATCGCTGCTGCTGACCTCCCGATAAGTCCAGCGCAGATTTATTTAAATCATCCCTCACTTCATCCCATAATACCGCTCTTTTCAGTGAATCTTCCACTATCTCCCTCAGTTTTTTCTTATCTTTAATACCGTGAATCTTTGGACCGTACGCTATGTTGTCGAAGATACTCATAGGGAATGGATTCGGTTTCTGAAACACCATTCCTATGCGTCTTCGCAGTGTTACCACATCTATTTTGTATATATCCTCATCATCGAGCTCTATCTCTCCTTCTATCGTTACACTATCCAATAGATCATTCATTCTGTTTAAACATCGTATCAGTGTAGATTTTCCACATCCCGAGGGACCTATAATCGCTGTTACTCTGTTTTCATAAATATCAAGCTCAATATCTTTGAGTGCTTGAAAAGTTCCGTACCACAAATTCAGATCCTCTATCTCCATTTTTTCCTTCATATCTATCTCCTCACATGCCGTGTGAAGTGTTTTCTGAAAAGCATAGCAGAGTACGTAGTGATTAACACTAAAATAATAAGTACTAACGCTGTGCCGTATGCATTCGTTAATTTTTCAGGCGTCGACTCTGAGACAAGCGTATATAAATGAGAAGGAAGGCTCATTGTGGGATCAAAAACTGATTCAGGCAACACAGGATTCAAAATTGCGGCAGTGAAGATGATAGGTGCTGTCTCTCCAGCCGCTCTCCCGATACTGAGTACTATCCCTGTAATGATCCCTGAAAGAGACTGAGGCAAAACTATGTTTTTTATTGTTTGCAATTTTGTTGCACCCAGTGCATAACTACCTTCTTTGTCCCAGTTCGGCACAGCTCTCAGTGCTTCCTCCGAGGTACGCAATATGGTGGGCAATACCATGAATGCTAAGGTAATACCACCTGAAAGTATACATACTCCTAATTTTAGATAATAGACCAAAAATGCGAATCCAAAAAGTCCAAAAATTATTGATGGTACTGCGTTAAGAGTATCTGCACCAAATCGTATGATTTTTGTTATAATATTTTCTTTCTGGAACTCCACAAGATACAACGCACCTCCAACTCCTAAAGGAACAGCCACTACCAGTGCTACTGCTACTAGATAAAATGTTCCCAGTATGGCAGGGAATATGCCACCCTCTTCTCCTCCCTCTCTTGGGATATCGATGAGAAACTCTATACTCAACGCTGATGATCCTTTCAGCACTACAAATCCCAATATAAAGATAAGAATTGCTGCGGTCACTATCGTAGATGCCCACAGGAGTGCGTAAATATATTTATCTTTCATTTTTTTCTCCCTCCTAATTTCATAGAAATTATGTTAAGAATCATGACAATGATGAAAAGAATGATGCCCACTGCAAATAACGCCTGATAATGGGTACCTCCCACCGAAGCCTCTCCCATCTCCAGTAGAATAACGGAGGTGAGTGCTTCCGCTGGATTTAATATAGACTTTGGAATCATTTCTACATTCCCCATAACAAGTACCACCGCCATTGTCTCTCCTATCGCCCTTCCCATGGCTAAAATGATCGATGCCGTGATACCCGAAGAAGCAGTGGGTAGTATTACACGTTTCATGGTCTGCCAGTGTGTGGCACCCAAGGCAAAGGATCCCTCCTTGTATATTCTCGGTACACTCTTAATGGCATCCTCAGATACACTGATTATAATGGGGAGAATCATAACTGCTAACACGATACCACCGGCAAGCACCGTTTCTCCTGTCGGAACATCAAAGGAGACCTTTATAAATCGTACAATTACTATCAAGCCGAACATGCCGTACACTACTGAAGGTATCCCAGCCAGCAACTCTATCACAGGTCTGAATAAACTTTCTGCTCGTTTAGGCGCTATTTCTGCCAAAAACAGTGCACAGGAAACACCTAAGGGAACAGCTATGAGCAGTGCCAGGAATGTCACAGAAAGCGATCCCACGATAAACGTTAAAGTCTCATAAATTCCCTTACCGGGATTCCAGATTCTGCCTAAAATAAATCCCAATCCTTCTTTTTTAAGGATGGGAAGCCCCTCTTTGAAAAGGAAGAGTATTATGAGAAAAATTACCAGTGTAGCTGAAAGAGCAAATATCAAGAGTATTTTCTCTACAATTTTCTCTGTGTTCATCTTAACCACTATAGATAAAATAAAAAAATTAAAAAAGGTTTTGTAAAAGGAGGTAGTTAATGGATTTTTATAAAACCTTTCTCTTCAACTATTTTTTGTCCTTCCTCACTGAGAATGAAATCGATGAAGTCCTTTGCCAGCCCAGAGGGACTGCCTTTAGTATACATGTATAATGCCCTCGAAATGGGGTATGTTCTACTCTTTACCGTAGCAGACGAAGGTAAGACGCCATCTATTTTTATCGCTTTCACCGAAGAGTCAACGTAACCAAGCCCTATGTAGCCGATAGCGTTCTCATTTCCTGCCACTGTAGCTTTTACCGCACCATTGGACGGCTTCTGTATGACGCTGGATGTTTCCTCTACTTTTCCTTTGTTCATTACCAGTTCTATGAACGTATCTCGTGTACCCGATCCTTCTGCTCTTGTAACGACAACTATCTCCCTATCTTCTCCACCAATTTCTTTCCAGTTTGTTATTTTCCCTGCGTAGATATCCTGAAGCTGCTGTTTTGTCAGGTTAGTCACAGAGTTTGAAGGATGCACGACTATCGCGATACCGTCATACGCAATGATCGTCCCTACAAGACCAGGATAGAGATCCTTTTCCTTGTCCTTTATTTTTCGCGATGCGTTGCCTATATCAACAGTACCTTCACCGACCATTTTGACACCTGTACCGCTTCCACCGCCCTGAACGGTCACTTTCACATCGGGATGTTTCTCCATATATACCTCTGCTGCCCTGGATGCTATGGGCTCCACTGTTGTAGATCCCGCTAAAGAAAGTGTTTTTGATTCTTTCTCTCCTCCAATACAGCCCATAAAGCCTATGAGGAGAATCATGCTGATACCAATTCCTGCCAACACTTGAATGTTGATTTTGTCAACATCTATTTTTTTCTTCATTTTTTATCACCGTTCTTGCTAAATTTCGGACATATATATATTTTATCTTCATAGAATATATAGAATTATTTCTGAAAGGAGAAGTATGTATTTTATCCATAAAGTTTATATACAGAACTGATAAGAAAATTTATGGAAACCAGAAAAATTCAGAAAACGGGTGGAAGTTCTTATGCGATCTCGCTTCCAAAGAGATGGATTGAACTCAATAGCCTAAAGAATGGAGACAGCTTGGGGATAGTAGAGAACAAAGATGGGACTCTCTCCATAGTTCCTGAGAATTATAAAAAAGAGAGAAAATCATGTAAAATAGAGCTGAATGAAAATATAAATCTAACAAAAAGGATCCTGATCACAAAATATCTACAGGGATATGACACGATAAAAATTTATTCTAAAAAACCGATAGTGGCATCAAAAAGGAAAGAAATTGTTTCTTTGATGCAGAATCTGATAGGAATTGAGATATTTGAGGAAAGAGCTGATGAGATCGTATTTTCCTCGCTCATAGAGTTTGGGTCTACACCACTGGGAAAGGTTAAGAACAGAATAATAAATTTAACGAGCTCAATGCTTGAAGATACTATAAAGTTAAACGAAAAATTCGATGAATCTCTTGCAGAAAATATAATACAGAGAGATAACGAAGTCGACAAATTGTATTTCTTTGCCATAAGAGAGATCTCCGAGGCCTCCAGAAACTCGAATGTTGCAAGAAAACTTGAATTCCGCAACAATTTTGAAATGATCCCTAATTTAATAGCAATAAAAAATATTGAAAGGATTGCAGATTATGCTGTTTTAATAGCAAAAGATATAATGGAGCTTGATGCTTCTTCAGAGAAAATAAAAAGAGAAGGTGATCTAATACTCGAGATCTTCCATAAAACATCAAGATCTCTGATCAAGAAAGACTATCTCCTCGCAAACTCGATCTTGGAGGAAATAGAAAGAAAATTCTCTGAAGAGATTAACTCAGTGATAATATCATCGATCTTAAACTCTATGGACTCCATAAAGAGACACTGCGGCAATATAGCTGAGACTGTTATAAATCTTTGCGTATGAAAATTTTAGTCTATTGAAAATATATAGAATAAGTATTTACTCCTTTCAATGACCTTATATATATTCTATAAAGGAAAAAAATATATAGCCACCTATAATACAAACTTTTAGTTGGATCAATGGTGATATAAGATGGGACGTAAAATTCCAATAATCGGATTTGAAATAAAAAATAATTTTCAAGTCTGGCTATCCAGTAATATTTGCTGGATTTTTAAAAAAGAAACCATAAAAAGGAGGCTAAAAAATGAAAATAGTACACATCTCTGACTTACATCTTTCAGGTTCAAACTTTGTTTCTGAATGGGGTGAAAATGTTATTGATATTATGCATTCTATATATCCAGAGCTAGTTGTTGTTACAGGTGATCTTACCGATGATGGATATGTTTATGAGTATGAGATAGCAAAGAGATACATTGATAGAATAAAAACAAAAAATATAATAATAATACCTGGAAATCATGATGTGAGAAACGAAGGGTACAAGATTTTTGAAGAAATATTTCAAACAAGGTTTCCTTGTTATAAAAATGAGAAGTTTGTAGTTCTGGGAATAGACTCTACTGAACCGGATATAGATGATGGGCATGTAGGACGGGAAAATTATGAGTATATACAGAAAAAATTATCAGTGGAGGGTAAGATAAAAATATTAGCAATGCATCATCATCTTATACCTATCCCTGGAACAGGAAGGGAAAGAAACATACCAGTAGATTCAGGCGATGTTTTGAAGCTTTGTGTTGAATTAGGAGTAACTTTTGTTTTTTCTGGACATAAACATATACCATGGATATGGAAACTGGAAAACACTTATTTCATTACAGCAGGGACAGCAACATCTCGGAGATTGAAAGGGAGATCTTATCCTTCGTTCAACATGATAGAGGTAGAAGAAGAAAAAGCTATTCTAAAAGAAATAAATGTGGTAAATGAAGATGTAAAGGAAATAGTGAGGATTAATCTCCCAAAGTTTTAGATAGTACAGTTTTGCAGTTAAAATATTATTAACTTATCCTTATAAAACCTTTCTCTTCAACTATTTTTTGCCCTTCCTCACTGAGCACAAAATCTAAAAATAATTTGACATCCTCTGATTCTTCTTTTGTTATGTAATACAGTTTTCTGGAAAGTGCATATTTTCCAGATCTTATGTTTTCAGGGTCTGGATAGATACCCTCAATTCTTACCGTCTTAACGTAATCGTCAATATATCCAGCTCCTATGTATCCAATAGCATTTTCATTTCCAGAAACAGAAGCTTTTACACTACCGTTAGAAGGTTTCTGCAGAGCTCTTCTGCTTACAGATACGTTTCCCATAACTCTCTCCTCAAAAAAAGCTCTCGTTCCTGAGCCTTCTGCTCTTATGACTAAAACTATCTCTCTATCCTCTCCTCCTAACTCTTTCCAGTTTCTTATTTTTCCTGAGAATATATCTCTCAATTGTTTCAGTGTTAAATTTTCTATTTTATTTGAGGGATGAACTATAATAGCCAATCCGTCTATTGCTATCGGATAAATATTTAAATCATACTTCTCCTTTTCTTCTTCCTTTATCTCTCTGGAAGAAGCACCTATATCTACAGTCCCTTCTCCCACCATCTTTATACCTGTACCACTTCCTCCACCCTGTACTGTTACATTAATATCATATTTTTTCATAAATGCCTCTGCCATTCTATCTGAAATCGGTTGAACAGTTGTGGATCCTGCTATAGAAATTGTTTTTGCTTTGTTTCCTTCACTTATGCAGCAAAGGAAAAACATAAATATAATAACTACTGCCGATATCTTTTTCATTAAATCTATTAAAACTGAGGTATTATATATTTTGTGGAAACATATATAAAACAGCATAAAACAACTGATACATGAGATTAGGAGTACTCTTCTCAGGAGGAAAGGATTCCTGTTTCGCCTGCTATAAAGCGATGAAGAAATATGACGTAGTCTGTTTGATATCAATAATTTCAAGAAATGAAGAGAGTTATATGTTTCACACGCCGAATATAGCTTTAACAAAAATACAGGCAGAGATTATGAATATTCCTCTGATCATCCAAGAAACAGAAGGAAAAAAGGAAGAAGAATTAAAAGACCTAAAAAAAGCGATTGAAATTGGGAAAGAAAAATACAAAATAGAGGGAGTCGTTACAGGTGCAATAGAATCCGTTTACCAGAGCTCAAGAATTCAAAAAATATGTAATGATTTAGATATATGGTGCTTTAATCCCATATGGCAGATGAATCAGATGAATCTTTTAAGAGAGTTAGTTTCTGCAGGTTTTAAAACTGTAATTGCAGGTGTTTTTGCCTATCCTTTTGATGAAACATGGCTTGGCAGAGAAATTGATGAAAAGACTATAAAAGAATTGGAAGAACTTCAAAAAAGACATAAAATCAGTCCTTCCGGCGAGGGAGGCGAAATAGAAACATTTGTCTATGATGCGCCCATGTTTAAAAAGAGAATAGAGATAACAAAAGCAAGCAAAACTTACTCAAAATATTCTGGCGTTTATAGAATAGAAGAAGTGAGGCTCGTCGAAAAATGATATCAAAGACTCTACATACTCATCGAGATCACAAAACCTTTATAAACTCTTCTCAAATTACTATTGAAAGGTGATACAATGAAAAAGATGGCTTTCATTATACTGATATTCATCATAATCCCTTTTGTTAACTCTGAGAATAATGATTTTAAAGTTTATTTGTTCTGGTCCGAAGG
>Ga0190285_1000052_pt1 | contig 21534 bp, 34 predicted proteins | sample 48691823_MG_FD_163429 | JGI IMG/M metagenome (GOLD analysis project Ga0190285, IMG submission 163429) | Hydrothermal vent microbial mat bacterial communities from Southern Trench, Guaymas Basin, Mexico - 4869-18-2-3_MG | ecosystem: Environmental > Aquatic > Marine > Hydrothermal vents >...
CGGGAAGGGGCTTCCCCGCCCTCACGGGCGAGAACTATTTTTATATAGGCACTACTAATATAAAAAATAAAAAGCCAATTCCTCCCGCCGTTGAAACGGTGGGCTTCCTTGGCAATGTCTTCTGTGAAAAAAAATGAAAATAAAACTGCACCCTTTACTAGGCGTAAAACGGAGAAGAGTAAAAGTTAAGTTGAACCTGCACCCTCTTATAAGTAAGCGTGAACCTGAAACACCGACGAAGCCGCAGACGCGGACATATACTTCGTATCCGCCGCCTTCCACAGGTGTGAGATTATTAGCCCCACCGAATACAGCTGAACTCGGGTCTACCGTGCCCGTGTACGAAGAATATGGACTGACCGCAAAAGAAGCAGCAATGGCGGGTATAAGAGCCTTAGATTACGTTAGAATTGAGTCACCACAGTTCGTTGAGCACTGCGAGGAAATACCCTATGCCCTAGCTGATATGATCGACCATTTCGATCTCGTGTGGGTACTTTCCGTTGAATCCAGCTATGCGGAGAGGCGCAGGTGGAACGATTTCATATCATTCAGGGAGTTCCTGCAAAATGCCTTGGACAGTATGCACGAATCTGTGGGGTATGAAAATATAAAAGTGGACGTATCAGTAAACGAACTCGGCACATGGGTAATGGACAGAGGTAAGGGATTGGACCACACCGCGTTCCTGCTCGGTGGGAAAGATAAGGAGTGTTATCTTCGTGGCAGATATGGCGAGGGCTTAAAAGTGGCTTCACTGTGGTTCGCATCGAGAAAACACGACATCTATATCTTCACTCACGATAATGTGTTCAAATGCTGGTATCCCGAGGAGGGTTTATTGACCGTGGTATTTGGTAAAAACAAGAAATACGTTCACGGCACGTGGATACTGATAACGGATTACAAAGTGCCTTCAGAAGATTTGAGAAAGTTATATTACAAACTTGGAGATTTCCATGTCGTCTTCCGGCACGATACTGAACATTCGGATTGCCCGTATAAAATGCCAAATCTGATCTTAGAGCCCGGGGATTATTTATACGTCCGTGATATATTCGTGAATAAGATAAGTGAAATGTTCGGCACACCGTCTTATTTCAGCTATAATCTCTGGTGGGTTGACCTCGAGCCGAATCGCGTGCAGGTGCAGTCGACGTGGGAACTCCAGAAGGAGATGGCTGGCTTGCTGGTTAATACACCGAAAATTACCGATATTATCGATGCTTGCATGGTACAAAAGGAATATGGTGGGATATATTACTTCCTCGTTGAGCCAAGATATTATGAGTTACAGCTCCGTTTTACGGAGCCGCCGGCGGAAATAGCCAGAGCGATTGCAGCTCACTTCTCTGATATTGCTGCGTATTCCGTACCCGGGGACCTCGATGCCGTTGCAGCCACCGCACACGAGGGTGGTAAGTGTATTCTCATACCAAACGACTTAATACCACTTTTCTCAAATATGAGAAGTGCTGCGGATTTTGTCATTGATTCCAAGAAAGAATCTCTTGAAGGCGCAACTAAAATAGACGAACGGACTTTATCACAATCTTCACGTGGCACTTTACGGGCATGGCGGCTCATTGCCGATTATGCTGTTCGGGGCATTAAAATAGTGGTTATCTCGGGCAACCGCTCATTTTATAGAAATAAAACTATATACATCGCCGAAGACGAACTTGAAATTGGTAAAGTCTCCACACTTATTCACGAGCTCAGTCATGCACTCGGCGAGGATTTGTATGGTAATGCCACGGATTTATCAGAAAACTTTGAAGATGCACTTGCCAAAGTTGGCTCCCTGATTTATGGCATAATGCACGACGAACAAATGTCAAAAGCAATACAGCGTGCAGAACTCGGTGGTGGTATATTTGCGGAACCAAAACCTTTGATTGAGTTTTTCTCCCCACAATTGTATAAATATTATAAATTAGATCCACAATATCTGGAACAAATGTTAATATATCCCACTCCAATTATTCTTGTCGTGGATTCTGAAAAAATACAAGCAACAGGGACGATTACAGTGGAAGAGAAACCCATGGAGGAGTATTATTATATACAGCTTGAAGAGAAGCTGGAGAAGTATAAAAAATTCATCAACGAATTATTCGCCGATAGGGAGAAGCGTGAAATTCAAGTACGAGAGCGGTGTAAAGAGATAGATATATACTTTCCTTATCATCTTGCTTCTTACATACGCGATACAGCGTCTCTTGTAGAGACATTTGTTTATGATTTGAAGAATGATAAATATATTTTTAAAGAAGAAATAACATATATATAAACATGACCGACTATATCTGCGAGCTGGATAATAGTAAATTATTGACTGAACATGTGGATGACGGTAAGAACCAAGTGATTCTCGTTTCAAGAAAAGCATCGGTCTACCGCAGGAAATATCGGGTGCCACATGAAGCAAAAGATGCAATAAGGTTTTTAGAGAAGTTGAAAGGAGAAAGGAAATGAACGAGGAGGAGGTACTGAACTGGATAAAGAAATTGCCCAAGAGCGAGCTTGACATACCGCTGGTGGTCATAGACGACCGTGCATATACGCCGAACGAGATTCTGGAGATGGTACGCAGAAAGGTCGGACTGGGCCGGAGATTGTTGACGCTGGACGTATCAGCGTTGAAACGAGTGCCTGCGGAGCCACAGCTGCACGAACTCGCCAAGATACGATTGAAGAAGAAATTGGAGAAGATGCCCAAGAAGTTCGTGCTCGCGCGATACGTGCTCGGTAAGAAGGAGAAGTATAGTGCGGACGAACTGATAGAGGAGATAGAGCGTGAATCGCCCATCGGGCGTGAGTTCATTGATACGGAGAAGAAAATAGTGCGTGATTTACTGAGCCGGTAAAAAATGGCGAGAATATTGTTACTCGAAACGAAGCAAGGACTGCCCGAATCGGAACTGCCGAAAGACCTCGAGTATTCCTCATGCGTAGCGAGAGAAATCGCACCAACATTGAGGAGTCTAGGACATGAGGTGATTGAGGTACAGAGCCCCACGGTGGCGGATGCTATAAATGCGATTAATACATATCAGCCAGATGTTGTATGGCACGCCGGGCATGGGCAGAAATGCATGACGACACTGGAGCACGAAGATGTCTGGATGACACATAAGAGCAGCAGTTATGGAGAATGTAACGAGGATAGGTATCTGGAATATGCATCCAACCGGTTTTTCAGTATGCTCTCGTGCCTAGCGGGTTCGGAACTGGGTCCGCGACTCGTGGCGAGCGGAGCGACAGCGTTTATGGGCTATAAAACGAGCTTCTGGTTCGTTGCGTGTGACTACGAGCCCTGCACCTGCGGTAGTGGTCTTGATGATCCCGATGAGATACGTGCGGTAAAGAGCCCTATGCAGTGCGATATCGAATGGTTGCGTGCACTTGCGGAAGGCAAAACCGTTAAAGAGGCTTATGAACGCTCACAGGCTAAGTTCCAATCCGAGATAGAATACTGGGAGAATAGCACACATCCCATAGCTGCTACGGTATTGCAGTGCTTACATAGTGATAAAGAGGCACAGGTGGTGCTCGGCGATATGGATGCTAAGATTGGTGTATCGGCACCCACGCCTACTCCGCCACTAACGGGAACACCAACGGGAACACCAACGCCCGCACCAGCAACACCTGTACCGCTCTCGTCAGTAGTTGAGTGCATATTCCCGCGCATACTCGCGGGTATGTTAACACCAAGACTGGATAAGGGTGTGATTTTTTATAGAGTGCAGTGTATAATAAATAAGTGGGGTAATGCTTTCAATTATAATCCCAGTGGGCAGGGACGAACCTCTGATTAGCAAGCAAATAGAGGAGATAAAAAACACTATTGGAAATGTTGAATACGAAATCATTATCATAACGATAGATAAAAACGTATGTAAAAATATTCCCGAAGTTCGTATCTGCCTATACAGCCCGGCAAATTGCGCGGAAGCAAGAAATTACGGTGCGAGAATGGCAAAAGGTGATATTTTCGTGTTTTCTGACGCACACACGGAATACAAAGATCGCGGTTGGGGCGAACTCATAGAGGACACTTTTGAACAGCGTGAGGACATAGGTGTTGCTACATTACCTCGTTACACTATTACGGGCGATATAAGAAATCCTAAAAGATATTTAAACCAGATAGCGAGAGGTTTAAAGTTTAATTCTGATATGAACCTCCTGGATGTTAGTTATGTTACACCCCTGAAAGACGGAGAGATTCCTTTTATATGGGGCGATTTCCATGTCATAAGAAAAGAAGTCTTTGACGATACCGGCGGATACATAACAGAGGGCTGGGGTCATTTTGAAGACAGAACGATGTGTGTGACCTGTACACTCTTGGGCTACAAAAATATTTGTATCGAGGGCAAGCAAGTCGGTGCATATATCAGACCAGCTCAAACATCTCATGTATCTTTCCCATATTGGTACTACGGCAACATGTGTTTCCAGGCATTACACTACACCGGTGAACGATTAGAACGCGCCAAACGGTTCTGGATAGAGGATGGGCATCCTGAGGAAGTATTTGATATAGTGTATAACCGCTGGGAACATCTGCGTAAATACTATCTCAAAAGGCGAGTTCACGACGATAATTGGTACTTTGAAACTTTTCTGAAAAAATTCAGGTAAAATGCAACAACCGAAACTGGGAATCGTGATACCCGTATCAAAAGGAGAAAAGCGATTAGGTGATACGCTCTATTATCTCGAACAGCGCACCACTCTACCCTATAAAGTGGTCGTATGCTCCACGCACGAGGGCGAATACGAAGATATATGCAAAGCCCACAACGCCGATTTGATAATCACACGCACGTCACTGGGCGAGGCAAAAAACTTGGGTGCTGCACACATGATTGACTGCGACATCCTCGTGTTCATCGATGCGCACGTGAAAGTCGATCCGGAGTGGGACACCGAGATCGTAAACATATTAAGTGACAAATCCGTCGGTATCGCCACGCTCTATACCTATACGCTATCGCCCGATTTCAAGGTCGAACACCGGTGGCAGGGCGGTGCCGGGTTCAAGTTCAATTACGACATGAAACGCGAGTGGTGCGGTGCAGCCCGAAACGGTGAGGTGGAATGGGTGAATGGCGCGTTCCAGGCATTTCGTAGAAACGCGTTCTGGATGATGGGAGGGTTCATACCCTTCCATGACGAGGATTTGGCTATCTCACTTGCATCGCGGAAGTTGGGCTATCGCAATGTATGCGGTAAAGGGAAAGTGGGGCACGTCTTTAAGGTGGGTAAAACCACACTGCCTTATCATCCCATCAACGATTTCCATTACGGGGACCTCCTGATAGCCTATCTGTACTTCCCGCGTGAGGAATACGAGCGGATAAAATCAAACCGGAATTATTCGCATGCACTCGTGCGATACATAGAAGCCAATTTTGAAAAGATGAAGAAGTATCTGGAGGATAATGCGGGTAGAGGTCCACACGAGGAAGACACGGTTTTGTGGATGAAAGGAGGATGCTCTTCCCCCGCAACCGTTACCACGCCGTCTACATCCACATCTATACACGCACATGCACCCGCGCTGGGCGAGTGCATGTTTCCGCGCATACTCGCGGGCATGCTGACACCGAGGATAGACACGGGCAAAGTTTTTTATAGGGTGAGATGTATAATTGATAAGTGGGGGGTGGTGTAAAAGTGAAGATAAAACTACACGGATTGAGTTTTTTAAGGGAGAAAAAAGAACAATTTCCATTACTATATCTAAAACATCTTCAAGAAGAGTTAATAGAACATAAATGGCCGACTGAAGATGGTAATGTGAGTTATTTCATTGAAGCTGCTGGAGATATATATAGGGAATTATGTAAAGAACATGTCGATAGAGCATACATAGCCGAAAAAGAAAGAAGGCTAAAAAACTTCTTTACATTGACCTCTGGTGATATAAACGAGTTAATTGAAGTCCGAAAAAGGTATCCTGATTATCCATCTAAGCTAGATAGATTTTTAGAGAAGGTATGCGAGTTAGAAAAAATAACTAAAGATTTCCACTTCGGCATGTATGCCGATAGAAAGGAGAAAATGCTCGGTAGCCTCAATGTTATAAAAAGCATCGTTAAATGGGGAAAAGGCGAAATAGATCGATACTCTGTTGAAGCACTTATATGTGACTTCTTAGGTCTGCATGAGGGAGATGCAGTTTTTGGATGAAAAGTGAAGGGTGTGATTTTTTATAGGGCGAGGTGCATAATAGATAAGTGGGGAGTGGTGTAAAAGTGAAGATAAAACTATGTGGATTGGGTTTTTTGAGAGGCAAATCAAATAAAAAAGAGGAGGAAATTAAACCTTGGAAAACTGCGATAACCAGACATGCACCTTCTCGACCTTTAAAAAAAAAACCCTTCATCTGATTGAGGGTAGAGTTTTGGATTTTGGTTGCGGAAAAGGCTATGATGCTGACTATTTAGCCAAATTGGGTTATGATGTGGAGAAATATGACAAATATTACTTTCCAGAGAAGCCAAAAGGCACATTTGACACCATTCTCTGTTTTTATGTCCTTAATGTAATTCCCGCCGATGAACGGGAGGAGGTCATAAAGGAAATAGGAAAATATTTAAAGCCAAAGGGTAAAGTTATCTTTGCGGTAAGAACACCCGCTGAGATAGAGCGTGAAGCGAAGCGTGGAGAATGGCGATATGTTGGTCACGCACCCCGCCCGGGAGGGCGAGGCTCATAAGAGCCTCTGCGTGATCAGGAGGCGTGGAAATGAAAGAAGCGGAACCCACGCAGCAGTTAGGACGGAGAGACACATACACACCCCGGGATGACGCTCCAGTCCCGGGCTCTGTGGCTGCGCGGTTAAACAGCTCTGAGAGGGTAGGAGCAGTGCCACGCAGCCTCAAAACCCGTCCTAACAACTCCGAGGAGCACCTAACACGGGGACAGGTGGAACACTCTATTTTAGTGTTCGTACTGAACAAACATGGCAAACCCTTAATGCCATGCACGCCGGGTAAAGCACGAAGATTGCTAAAACAGGGCAAGGCGAAAGTGGTATGTATGACTCCTTTTACCATACAGCTATTATATGGCTCCAGCGGCTACAAACAGGACGTAACAGCAGGTATAGATGCAGGCTACAAGACGGTTGGATACAGTGCAGTAACGGCAAATAGAGAGCTCATAAAGGGTGAGCTGGAATTGAGAAACGACATAAAGCGACTATTGGAGAAGAGGCGTGAGTATAGAAGAGCGAGAAGGAGCAGGAAGTGGTACAGAAAGCCGAGATTTGATAACCGAAGGAAGAAAGATGGATGGTTACCTCCATCACTGGAGCACAAGCTACAAAGCCATATACGACTGATAGAGCGCCTGAAGCGGATACTGCCGATAACGAGAGTGGTGGTGGAAGTAGCTTCGTTCGACACACAGAAGATGCAGAACCCGGAGATAAAAGGCATTGAATATCAGCGGGGCGAACTTGCGGGTTATGAAGTTCGTGAATATCTACTGGCGAAGTGGGGTCACAAATGTGCGTACTGTGGCAAAACGAATGTGCCATTAGAGATAGACCATATCATACCGAAATCACGAGGCGGTAGTAACCGTGTTTCAAACCTGACAATTGCATGCCACGAATGCAACCAGAGGAAGGGCAACCGCACAGCTGAGGAGTTCGGCTATCCGGAGGTACAGGCAAAGGCGAAAAAGCCACTACGAGCGGCAGCATTCATGAACGCCATCAGGTGGGAGCTGGTAAACCGTCTGGGCTGCGACTGGACCTATGGCAGTATAACGAAATACAGGAGGGAGAAGTTGAACCTAGAGAAGTCGCACGTGAACGACGCGTTTGTCATAGCGGGCGGAACCAGTAATCACATACGCACGGGCTATATATACAAAGCCAAGCAGGTGAGAAGACAGAACCGTAGCATGTTCAAGGCGAACATATTAAAAGGCGGCAAGAGAAAGAGGAACACAGTAAAGGAAGTAAAAGGGTTTAAGAGGTGGGATAAGGTGTTATATGGTAAGATAAAATGCTTCATATTTGGATTAAGGACTCGTGGGTATTTTGATCTGCGGGACATAGAAGGTAATAAGATAGGTGATATTAACTATAAGAAGCTAAGACTGATAGAGCGGTCAAGAGGGATGATAGAGGAGGTGATAAGTGCAAGTCCTCTCCGCCCTGAAGGACGGAGCCCCCTTGCACAATTATGATGGGGTATATCACGCAAAGACAAACTTTTCAAGAGGGTATTTCGTATGATGAGATGATTAGATTAACAAAACTTTTAAATGGCAACATTGAAGAAATAGATAGTGGGATATACCTGCTCACGAGAAAGTAGATAAGTGGGGAGCGATATAAAATGAGGCTCGTTATCAGACTTTCACGTGAAAAAATAAAGAGATGTAAAAAGATTCCAGAGCCTACAGATATAGGCAAGAAGATTCGTCAAGCTAAGTCTCCGGAGGATTTGGTCGATATCACGCTATATCACGGTATAAGGTACAAACATCCCGAGAATCTATTGAGGGAGGGTTTTCGTGTTCCAAGCGCATATGAGATGAGAAAAAACATAGAGGGAGCGTTATCATACTTCAACATAGATTTGAATAAATTGACTGAGTTGCAGAAAGACATGTTAGAAAATTTGATAAATGAGGTACAAACGCGTGCCGGCATTTTGTGGACAACTGCATACGACGCTTGTGATTATGCTAAAAGAAACCCTGAGCATGTCTTGGTAGCGCTTTCCATTGCTGGTGTGCCCGATGAGGAGATTGTCAGATATCTTGAATACAAGTTCGGGAGACCTTACATGCTGACGCTAAATATCAAACCCACAAAGGCGCAAATAATGGCTACTGGGTCAACTAACATACCAATAGACACGAAATTCATCCGCCCTGAGGATATAAGGGATATATGCTTATGCAATGATTAGATTAACAAAACTTTTAAATGGCAACATTAAAGAAATAGATAATGGAATATACTTGTTCACGCGAGTGTAGATAAGAGGAGGTGATGCGAAAGTGAAAATAAAGCTACATGGGTTGGGTTTTTTAAGGGATAAGCAAACCGAGAAAAGTGAAGATAGGGGACTGCCGTACAAAAGACCGGAGTTCGAGTCAGAGCCAGAATTCAGTGAGGAGGAACACACAAAACTACTGGGAAACATCATAAAATCCGTACGCGAAATACGCGAATATATAAGAGAGAACGGGAAAATAACATTAGGGGAAGCAGAGAAAATAGCGAACAAATACGATGTGCCGCTACATTTACCGCTGGCGGAACTGGCATCGAGATGCACGGTGGATTATGATGAGGGAGTCATACTATGCCACGATTGATTTTCAAAAAAGGGAAAGTAGAATATTATATCCCGCATGGTATCATTAAAAAGCTCGTCGAACTGGGTAAAGAAAGTAGAGTATCCGGGTTAGAGAAAGGGACTGAATTGTGCGGGAAACCAAAGAAAGAGGGTCCAACAGAGATAACAGGAATTGGAAGAGTGTGCACAGGCGATTCGTGCTCTATTGAAGTGAAAGATTGCGGAAGTGCTCCATCAATAGGTGACTTCCACACACATCCCTATGCAGAGGATTATAGTGGGTGGGAACCACAAAAAGCCAGTTTTGGTGATTTGCTCTATCTATTGTGGCGGGCTAAATATAGTGCATGGCCCGGATTGGGCTGCCGCATCGGTGTGACCCCTACTGGGCTGAGTTCAATAGAATGTGATAAAGTTAAGAAAATCCCAAGTGATGAAGAAATGCAAGCCTTAGAGGATAAATACGACGAATACCGGTGGCGTCTTGGTGAAACAGTAATAAAGAAATCCAAATATTTTTATCCCTCACGGAAAATACAAATAGACGGTAAAATAGAAGATAAATACGAATATAACCTTAATTTGAACTCACCGTTATTTAAGGAGTACTCGGAAGGGGAGCTTGTATGGATGAATACTAATTATTTTTTACGCAAGGTCGCAGATAGAGAAGTGATAGAGTCAATTAAATCTAAGGAATCTCGTTTAATTGAAGATATAAAAGATAAAATAAAGAAGAACGCGAAATTAGACCCGTTGCTTATGGTGGTGGTAGGATTATCTTTTTCGCAGTATTTAGATGCATATGCCCCGCCGAAAGTTAAGAAGAAAATTAAAGCTATTGAAGCAGCGAAACAAAAAGTTGAAGAAGAACTCGGCAAATCTAAAGCAGATATTAATGGTGAAATAGAATTATCCTCAACCATCGCAGAAATAATACAGTCTCTGGATACTACTGTCACACATATAAATATCAAAAAAGACATAATTTACATGGTTTTTGACTACGAAGGTGTCTCAAGAGCTTTAGCTGCAAAGGACTTAGGGATAACACGTGTCCCCGTTATTGAGGTTGTGCTCGTCTGACATCCTCTCTGCCCTGAAGGGCGAAGGTTTCTGCTCCTACACAGTAAAAGAAGAAAAATGAAAATAAAACTGCACTTCTTTTTGGATGGAAGAGAGGTAGGGGAAGGGGATAACAGCGACATTTTTAAGTGCTGGCGGAAAAGAAAAGAATTTGAGGTTTGCGGTAGATTGGATAAGAATTTTAGAATCGTAGTTTGCAAGGTCGGGGAGAGACACCATTGCGATGTCCACGAGATGCTCAGCGCTTCTGAACGAAAAAAAGGAGTGTATAATTTCCACACGCATCATACACCCGTTGGAGTACCGTCGCTCGGCGACCGGTTAGCGATATACGGCTATAACGAGCCGGAAGTTATCGTCGGAACCGAGGAAGCATACCTGTATTCGCCAGCAGATAAAAATAAAGCTGAAAGATACTCATTTGAAGATTTGCAGGAAATGGAAAAGGAAATATACGAGTTATTTCTACACAAATTCAGGGACGAAGAAGACCCGGAAACACTCGCTTATTTCGCAACTGATGCGTATTTTGAGAGGGAGTTTCCTTTGACAAAACAGAGGGTTTATGTTTCTGTCTAAAAACTTTTTATATATTCATGGTTAATATTTAGTGTGTTAACATGCCCACAGACCTCGATTTGTGGCTCACCGGCAAGAAGGTACCGACACCGATAATCGATATACTTCTGCGACGTGAGACGATATTTGAACGCCCATACCGTGACATGTTCCTGAGAGCGCTGAAGAAGGAACTATCCATGCGAAGACGTCCGGAGATGATTGTGGGCAACATGTTCTCGGCAATCACGGGCAATTTCGCACCACCTATCGCGCGGAACGTGGTGCAAACGATGACAAAAGAAACTATTGATAGGAGGTATGGATTAAAAAGTGAGGAGGAGGAATGAAAATGGGTATATCATTTGACGAAATTATAGAGCAATACGGCGACAGGATAGTAGAAGAGACGAAGAAATCGTATGCAGAACTCGTGGAGCGCGGGATGGTACTCAAAAAGGAGCCGTCCGGGAAACTCAGATTGCTATATAATAGAAGCTGGTGGGGGACACCGCAAAGACTGATCCTGCCCATACCAAGATGCAATAAATGCAATCGCAGTGTCGGTAAGAACATCGCAATCATACACACACATCTCGGCACGCCACTGCATTCGCTCACCGATATGCTCAATTTCGCTTATAACCACGACCTGAGCTGGCTCGGTACTGCCACGATGGATGGAAAAACGGTTCTGGTGCGGGCGGTAAAGGTAAACACACTGATCCCGCGTTTGATACCCGCGGTTGTCGCGTATCTCGAAAACGAACTGAACTACAAGTATGGTATCCCAACGGGTCCGCGAGTGGAAATTCGAGAGGCACGCATCCCTCTGTGAGGTAAAACTTTTTATTATCATAAGCCTATATTAAAAACCAGGTGATGTAAAAAAATGGAAAGGAGGGAAATACATCTGGCGGAAGCAACACCAACACCAACACCGGGCACTAACCCACTGGACATATTCCTGTGTCTATTCCCGCGAATAAAAAACGAAACGCCGTTCCCGCGAGTGACGTGCATGGCAGATGCTGGCACACTCGAGCTGGAGTGCCTCTTACCGAGAGTGTCGTGTATAACACAGAGCCTGCAGGGGTGACACTCACTCGCACTGTTCCGCTGAGACCAAAAGAACAAAACTTTTTATATAGTTAAACAAAATATAAAATATGGTGATGTGAAATGGTGGGAGAAAGGATAACCACAACGATAGGAAGAACCGCGGATAATATAGGCGACACGGTAAGTGATTTCATGGACACCACGCAGGACGCGATTGATGACATAACCAGCCTCAGACCCGCGCACGGCGCCATCGGGCTGGTTACCGGCATTGTCGAGGATGTCGCGGATGCCGTGAAGCGCGAGGCGGAAATCATAAGAGGTTTGAGGCGGTAGAATAGGGCAGGATAAGTAGGAGGTGATGTAAAAAATGGCGGAAGAAGAAAAGAGGACTGTTGTAGGTGAGGAAAGGAAGTGGGGCTTGCTCAGGCTATTGCGGGAGAAGAGGATCCGAAACTTCTTGAGAGAGGGCGAGATAGTGATACCGGAGAAGCCCGGTCCGAAGGTACTCGGCAGAGAGCCGCTAATAGGCTCGGTGAGACGTTCTATGGGCTTGCCCGTCCTGCGAGACGAGATGCCTACGCTGATTGAGTTCGAGGAATGAAGTACAATTTCCCGGTTCTACGTGCGGTCCTGTCGGCGATAGGACCGCACTCACTATTATCGGAAAGGGGCACGAAGAACGCGGAGAAGACCATCAAGTTACGGTCCGATAACGGCTCCACAATTGACATCGGTGTGCCGAAAGATGTTGTTACGCAGGTCACGAGGCTCAAAGAGAACGGAGTAGCGGGTGAGGATATTATACAGACCATCGCACGAGGCGAGTGGGCATATCCCCTCGCAAAGGCGTTCTGCCTGCCAGAGGAACGGTTCTCACTGCCCGAAGACGCACTGACGCCCGAAGAGCGTATGTGTATCGATACGGTGAGCAAAAGACTCGCAAGGGAACTGTTGGGTGGATGAAAATAACAGATAGTGACCTCTATCTTGAGTACGGAGCATCAACACTGGTCAGTATCGCACGTAAATACGCACCCGCTGTGGGCAGGGTTCTGGCGCCGATAGTAGCGGAGAAGATCGGACCTAAAATCATCGGCGGCAAACCCGTTATCGGCGAACGCAGACGGAAACTGGGCATAGTGGTGTTCAGGGACTTGGTGCCGACACTTATAGACTTATACGGAGAGGAGGAGAAATGAAGATAAAGATAAAACTGCGGTCACGCACGGGCACGCGAAAAGAAAGAACAGTAAGTAGAAAAAGTAGCAGCAGTAAGCATCTCGTCGAGCAGGCTATATCGAACTTGGCAGAAGCTGCCGAGCTTGAGCGATGCAGTGTATGCAAGACGTGGATAGAAAGTGCAAAAAGCACAGTTGAAAACCAACTCAAAAAACTTAAATATTCACAGGCTATTTATGATATAATGAAGATGCGGGGAATCTCTAAACCCTGGCACGAACTTGATGATAAAATAAAGGAGGAATTGAAGGAGGAAGCGAAGAAAGGAAGAATATGACGAAGAAAGGAACAAAACCGTCGGATGAGGAGGTTTGCAATATCGCATTTGACATCGCACTGGAAGAAGCATTTGCCGTTTGCAATACGTCCGAAGGCAAGCAGCGCGCGTTTAACGAGTGCGCAGCCTTACTCGGTATAGACGATGCCAGTACCCTCTCCGCACACTGCCATGCCATACTCGAGGATTTCGCGGACGAAAAAAAGCGAGAAAAAATCTGTTATGACTTTAGAAATGTCCGCGCAGTTGTCATGTGCACCGCGTGGGATAAAATAGAGTCTGAACGCATGCCATTTAGAGAAGCGATTAGTGCAGCTTGGAAAGAGGTTAAGGCTAAGTGCCGTGATGTGGGAGCTTATATATAAAATCGACGGAGGTGAAGGGCGATTCCTCCCCGCGGTGAGATGCGAGGCCCCATTGCCCATGGATGATGAACGCTACGCAGTTTTGTGAGGAGTTTAGACAGAAGATAAGGAGAAGAATACAAGAAAGTTTAGATGGTAGAGAGGAGGTGATATTGCTCTCACAGGAGGGGTGCGGTGCATGTAAAATAGTAAAAGAGTTTATTAGTAACGCAATTAAAAAGGGGAGAGTACGTGTTGTTAATACTGATACGGAAGAAGGCGAAGCAATCATGAATGAACTGAATATATCTTCCGTACCTGCTTCTGTGGTGAAAAAAGCGGGAACATATAACGAATTGGACCTAAAAGAATTTTTGCTACAATTCGGCGACGAACATTAAAAGATGAATGATGATGAAATATTAATTTTACTTTTTTTACTGGAGAACGATGATGTAACGACCACGGAAATAGCAAAAGCGTTATTTATGCCCGATGATAATGATGAAAAACATCACGAGGAATTAACCAGAGCGCAAAAAAATGATAAAGAAAGTCTGCTACGAAATAGTGATCGTAAAGTCAGATATTATCTGGATAAATTTATTGAGGATAACCTGGTGAATGTAAAGACCGTAAACGGCAAAAAACGTTTTCGTGTCAATCGTGATTCTGTTCATTTGGGTATGGGTAAAATAGATATGATCACCTATGATGGCAATACCGTATCAATAGGCTTGGGCAAAATACTTCTTTGTAAAGTTAAAGACGGTATTGTCCTCGAACCGATACCAGAGCAGTAGGAAATCAAATTCCTAAAAAAACTTTTAAAGGCTTAATTCATAGTATTATATAGGTGATGAAAAAAAGATGGTGAAAGTAGGGATACCAATAGAGGAAGTAATGGGAAACCCCAACCTCAGCATAACGAGCAGCCCGTTCGCTCCAGGAAAGATGATAATAAAGCGAGCGTCGTTCAGAGGCGGTGAGGTGCCCGCACATCTTGAGCCCTATAAAATAACGAGGGGTATGTGCGCGGGGCTGACAGGAACTGTGGTATACAAGGGCAAGAAGATACCAAAGGTCGCTGCTTGTGTTGCTGAGAAGAGGAGTAAGAAGGAATGAGGTAATTTCGCCTTTTTTCTCTTTTTTTCTTTCTTTTTTATTTTTTGTGTGTGATGATGAAAATTGTAAATTCACTTTGTAGTGTGTATGCAGAACTGCTTGAGAACGAAATATCCAAGCCCAATCCTGACAGGTCAAAAATTAAAGAATATTTAGAATATATTAAAACCAACTGTCATGCTTTGGCTGCACCAAAAGGTAATTTACCGGAGCAATTAGAACCCTACCTGATAAAAAAAGGCGAATGCACAGGTCAAAAAGGAACTACAGTTTACAAGGGCAAGCGCATTCCTAAAGTGGCTAAGTGCATCGCTGAAAAGCACAGGAATCCCCCTAAGTCATAATTTTGTCTTTTATCGTCGTGGCAATAGTAATCAATATCGGCTTCTTTTTTAACTCGTTCATCATGTTTTTTATGCTGTATCCGGAGCTCAATAAGTTACGCGGGTCATCGAGACAAAGCTGAAAAGCAACCATGCCCTCCGCAAAATCTGGTCTTGTTTCTGCGAATGAGGGCTCCTGTGCCATCACGTCCGGCGCTTCCGGGTCAACTTTATATTTATAAATAATTGATTCTACCTCGTCTTCCAGCTCTTCTGGACATACTACTTCAATGATTGATACGCCTCTTGATGCGTAATAGTTCGGTATAATCTGCATGCCTTGCGCAATCATTTCTCGTATCCTCTCAGCAGCAGTACCCGTTACTTCTGGGAGTTTCTTAGCCACTGTAACTTCCTCGATTATCTTCTCTATTTCATTTACCCTCTTCTCTTTAAGCCTTCCCCGTGTCATATCTATTCTATCTATTTCGTATTGTATATTTAAAACTTTACTGCCAAATACATCACTGGGTGCTTCATACTCACCAACCTCCGGCGCCACCGCATTACTCAACTCGTCGCACCAGAAACTCGGTAGCGGCACTTCTATCATGCCTTCATAGTCGTCTGATATGAGATATGCATATTTCGCCCTGTTCTCGCTCTTCGGCAGCCGGTCAAATTCGCGCTTCGCACTCTTTACCATCTCCAGTATCTCCTTACGCTCAAATCGGGCATGCAACATGGACGGCCGCTTAAACATAAGCGCATCCATGTCCAGTATCACGCCGATGTCGAGTTTACGGAACGTGTGCGTGGCAAACACGAGCAATTGGTCCTTCTTACGTGCGTCCGTCTCCAGCTTTGAAATGAATTTGTTCAATGTCTTGTGCGAATCGCGTGCGTAAAAATATTGCGCAGCCTCATCTATAAATATGGTAGAGTGCCATGGCAAGTCGTTTAGTGTTTGAAAATCCAGTGGCAGCGGTACGATAGTATCCGGGAGTAAGTGCCAGTGCTCTTTCCCCAGCCCCACCACGTGTGCGTTCTCTTTGGTGTTGTAATACTCCAGAATCGCGTATCCCGCAGCACTCTTGCCCGACCCGCGCTTCCCGAATATCCCTATTACTTCGTTGTTTTGTACTACCTCCTTCAAGATTCTATACTTATCATCTCCTAATTCGTTCTTTTCGTCCATTTCCCCTCTCACCTCCTTTCTTTTTCCAGAAAATATGTTCGTGCATCCTGCGTTTGAAATCCGCAAATTCATTGTCCGATAACTGACTGAGGTATGGCTTGCCGTAAAACTCTAGAAGAATCGCTTTTAGGCTGGTCTTGCGTCTCAAACCCCAATCCTTACATATAGTTTCCCACAAACTTATTTCATCCACTTTTTCACGACACCTCCAATGACTATTATAATATAATATTATAAAAACATAAAAAGAAAAAACCTAGGTATTTTTAATAAGGGATTTTAGGTCATTTTCACATATTCTTCTGCTACAAGAAGCGATAACACAAAATCCTTTAGTTCATTGTTTTTCCTGCCTTTCTTTTCTTTCACTCGCTTGTGCTTCCTCTCTATCTTGTCTTTTATCATCTCTACCACCTCTTCTCTTTTATTTATAATGCTCTAATATGTTCTTCAACAGACAGTACTCATCCATCCCCGGGCACGCGGTTTCTAATCCCGGGATTCGCTTGATAGCTTCTCGCCACCACAGTTGTGGCGCTGGTTCTCTTATGTCCATACTCGTTACCGTAGCCAAGCATCGCATGATGTCTCTTATATTATCCTCTGTTACGTGACTGCAGAAAACTCCTTTAACTTCGTCCTCCACCACCTGGCATTTTGGGGGTCTTTTTATTTCCCCCGATACTCGTTTATATCCTATGTCTCCAAGCAGTCGGTTAAATATTTGATTTACCTTCTGATCGTCATCGTAATATCGCAGTGTGCCCGTATCTAAATTTATATGTGTGCGGTGCCCGGGTGTGGAGCCGACGCGTAACTCCGCCTCTCGCCCCCTCACCACCGCTTTCAGTTCTTTGTAATCTGCAATTTCATACAGTCCGAGCTTGTTGAATGCTTCAGTCAGCCTATCCCACACCTTACATGCATCTACAAGAATCGGGTCAGCATCGGGATAAAACACACACTTTCCATACTCTGTTAGACCCCTTACCGACACTTTTTCTACCATCTCTGCAAGTCGATGGAAGCACGAAGCCATATCATTCACCACCAACGTTAATGTATATTTACCAGCACCGAAATAACAGCACGGTTCACCTAAAACCTCTTTACAGGTCTCGTTCAGTTTGTGCATATACTGTTGTAACCTCCAACCAGACTTGTCATAGCCGATTTCGCAATTGCTTAGCGAGCCAACGCGTAAACCCTCACATAATCTTATCTTCGTAAGCATAGGCCCGATAGGCATTACTAACGCCTTCGCCATTTTATATATCTTTTCGTCACCACGCTCTTTCGCAATCGAAGCTACATCAACTGCTAAACTCTCCAAGTCGTGAATCCACTCTCGAACCTCGTGCCACGCTGGCTGGTCTCTCAGTTCCGTGGCTATCTCGCGTCCTCGCGCTTCCACCTCAAACAACTTCTCGACCGGAACGCTTCCGTAATACGATCCTTTGGATGCAGTGCTCGTCACACTCTTCTCGTTCAGCAGAGCCTCCAAAATCTTGAATCCACGCAATTTTATTTTCATCTCTAATACTATATTATCAACAAAAACAAAAAACTTTTATCTCCGCTGCGAAAATGTCTGAGACAAATCATCCTCTATCCCGACATTCTGTTCCAGCTCCCTGCTCCGGTTCCTTATCGTTATCGCAGTCGTATCTGTCGCCCTCGCTATCTGCTCCGCCGTTCGCCACTCGCCACATAGTTTTGATGCCGTGTATATCGCTGCGCCCGCTATCCCTATCGGGCTCCTGCCTCTCGCCTGCAGCCTGCCATTATCCTTCTTCAATAGCGATATCGCACATTCCGCTACTCTCGCACTCAGCCCCAATTTTGAACAGAACCGCGGGACATACAGGCTCGGGTCTGACGGTTTCAGTTTCAGATCCAGATGCCTCATGAGGAAGAAGTAAGTTCTCCTTATCTTCTTCAATGTGCTGCGTGATACTCGCGCTATCTCGTTCATCGTACGCGGTATTTCTTGCTTCTTACACACGATGAACAGCAATCCGGAGACTATTTCCTCTATGCTTCGCCCTCTTAGTAGTCTCTTTTCCATTATCTTTCTAAACAACAGAGCCGCTTCTTCGCGGGTATCGCCCGGCAGTCCCAGCGCGGCACTCATCCGCTCAATCTCATTCAGTGCGTATGCGAGTATCTTCTCGTGACCAGTTGTCGTTATCACCAATCGTTTAATCCGTAAATCCGTTTTCGATTCCGGCGTTCTCGCGCCCGTGCCCAAGCCCTTATCGTATGCTCTGTATGTAGATGGTGGACCGGTTCTTGCTTTTTTTATTAACTCGTCCGGCGTGTATGCACGCCATTCCGGTCCGGTATCGACGACGTTCTCGTCTATTACCGTCCCGCAATCGTTACAGTAGACTTCACCGTGCTCGAAATCTCTGACTATATTCTTCGAGCCACAGTTCGGGCAGACTCGAACCGCACACATCCTCAGTTAGTAAAACTTTTTATATGTCTTATTAATATTAATATACGATGACAAAGATACGGCACCTGCCATACTACGTCGAGCGGACGCTGGAGGAGGACGAGACATACACGGAGCGGATAAAGGACGATCCCGTGCAGGGGCTTGGCGTAGCCGGCAGGAGCGGGTTTATTGAAGTTTATAATGCTCAAGATAATCGCGCATACGCCAAAATTATCCTCTATGACAATAACACAAAGAGTGAGCCAATACCGCTATATTTCGGTGAAAGTGTATTATATGAATATCTTGATAATATCCGGGTTGAGCGAATAAAAATAACGGCAAAGAACGGGTGGATAACATACCGCATGCACTGGGTGCCGGGATTGCAACCTGAGGAGGAGTTTCGTGTCCACTGGATCTCGGAACAGTCAAAAATTGATGATAAGGAGGGGGATGAGGTATGAAGTTCAATCCTAGAGTAATAAGTGTGGATAAAGCAGAGCAGATACTGACGATATCAACGGACAAGGATGTGCACTTCACAGAAGCGATAGGACTGAACGAGATAGAGTATGAAGATATACCCGGGCTGGTCACAAATAAGATCACAATAAGAGGCGTGAATATACAAGCGAAACAGGCGATGCTATACACACTATGGCTCTGGAAGAGTGCCACACACGCTGATCCCGACCTAAACGATGATTCATTCAGGGATTTCATCAACCTTGACGTGGCGACGTCAGGCAAGCGTATAGCGGGTTCGGGTCAGTGGTATCTCCAGTCCTCAAACCTGTGCATTTTATACGAGGACGATGACCCGCCAGATGCAAATGGGTACTACACATTGCATCTGGGGTTGATGGTTTCGTCAGGTAGTGGTAAGTCGGCGGCTCCTGACGGGGCTTGTCAGTTGGATATTACCTATTCACCAAGATTATGAAAAGATAAGAAAAATAGGAGAAAAGACGCATGCCAGAGCATACGGAGCTCGAAGTAGACAGTGTAATATCACGGCAGAATGTAGCGAAAGAAGGGTGGACTACTTATTATGTGGACGGCGCGAACGGCAACGATGCGAACAACGGGCTGCGGTGGGAGACCGCATTCAAGACTATACAGCACGCAATAGATGTTGCAGAGAGCTGGGCAAAGATATATATCAAGAACGGTACATATAACGAAAATGTTACTATACCTTCGAGCAAGTTCTCGCTCTCTCTCATTGGCGAATCCTGGAAGAGTGTGATTATCACTGCCGAAGATATTGTTCTGGATGTCGTCTCCGGCTCTAATTCTTTCATGAATCTGTATTTAAAGGCTATCGGTGAGCATTATGCCTGTCATGCTACTGGCGGCAGAAATATCTTCAAGAATTGTTTCTTTGAGACTTCCGGCTCCTCCACTTATGCTTTCGCTCTCTCCAGTGATGATAATCTCGTTTTGCACTCCGAAACTTCAGATAGCGTAGCTTACGGTGTAAACCTTCTCGGCTGTCGCAATGAAATATCTCACTGTCGTCTGTTTGCCTCTAATACGGTCTTAAAAATTGAAGAGTGCTCAGATGACGGATTATTCCATGATTGCTCCTTCTTTAATGCTTCTGCTTACGCTGTTTATTCTGGCGGCGGTTCTCATAATTTGTTTTATCATAATAATTTCATCAATAATACCAATGCCGTTTATGATAACGGATGGAACAAATTCCTTGAAAATTTCTATGATGATCATTCCAACATAGACAACGGCTTCGGTATCGCCACCGAACCTTACACCTTTCACGGCGGCTCCGATCCGCGCCCAGTAGTTTGCAGAAACGGCTGGCTCGCGCTCGGGCTGGGCACCAATACAATCAAATCCGTACCGGCAGCCGGGACATACACGCATCCGAACGATACGAGCGAGCACGATGTGTTAGAGTTCACTGCCGATACGCAGGACATTTTCATTTCGCTCGATGTGAATGCACTGACACAGAAGACGGAAGTGCGCGAGTATGAGAAGATTGACGGCACGAACTACCGGCAAATATCACTTAAAACTTACCCGGACGATTTTGACAGTGGCACGAAGGCAATAACTATATATTTCAAACAGAAAAATAAAGATTATAAGATAACGCTGAAATCAACCGTTGCGGAAGGCGCTTCACGTGATATACCGTATGTGTATCGCACGGACGGGAAGGTGTAGAGGAGGTGATGTGTAAAAATGCCGATAACTAATATAACCATAGGTATAAAGAACACCGAAGAAGAGATACGTAATGCTACGGTTTGGTTACGGAAAAAGACAATAGCCGAATTAGCAAGTGAATATAATGAAGCAACAACAAGTGTGGGGCCTGCAAACGAATTAAATAACTTTTTAACCGCTGAGTTTTGCGCTTTGATATTCGATAACTCGAACTTGACCGCAGCCAAAGCCGCTTCCATTTGCGATTCCGCGAACATCACATCCGCAAAGATAAAGGCGATACTCGATACCGGGTCTCTCACGGTGGCGGACAAGATCGCCGCTCTACTGGAT
>Ga0190285_1000057_pt1 | contig 20847 bp, 22 predicted proteins | sample 48691823_MG_FD_163429 | JGI IMG/M metagenome (GOLD analysis project Ga0190285, IMG submission 163429) | Hydrothermal vent microbial mat bacterial communities from Southern Trench, Guaymas Basin, Mexico - 4869-18-2-3_MG | ecosystem: Environmental > Aquatic > Marine > Hydrothermal vents >...
GTGCTGATATTATCCTCTACCTTGATTAGCACTTCGCCCTCCAGAGTATCTGGCAATGGCGTGAAATCCGGCAGTGGCTTGATGTTTGGTCCTCTTATTAGCTCCAGTCCAGTACAGTCCTCTGATGGAAGTGGACGTAAGAACATGTTGTCATTGATTATGAATTGCTGTGGCATCTCTATCTCTGGACACGCACCTAAATCCCTCGGATCCGTGAGAACGCCCTTGATCGCCGTGGCTGCTGCTACTTCGGGGCTCACGAGATATACCTGCGCATCCTTTGTACCGCTCCTGCCCTCAAAGTTCCTGTTGAATGTCCGTATAGACACAGCACGAGACGGTGGTGCGGCTCCCATGCCTATGCACGGACCGCAAGCGTTCTCAAGTATTCTTGCACCCGCAGCTACGAGATAACGCATTTCTCCACTCTCTATTAGGTGCTCTACTACCTGCCGTGAGCCAGGATTTATAGTAAGATGCAGATTATCTGCTGTTGTATGCCCATTCAGAATATTTGCTGCTATTTTAAGATCGCGTAAGGATGAGTTTGTACATGAGCCAATCGCTACTTGCTGTACCTCTAACCCTGCAATCTCCCTCACCGGCTTGATCTTTCCAGGACTGTGAGGCAGAGCAGCCAGTGGCTCTAATTCACTCAGGTTGAGCTCTATCGTTTCGTCGTATTCTGCATCCGCATCAGCCTCTAGTGGAATCCATTGCTCACTGCGTTCCTGCGCCGTCATGAACGCTTTTGTCGCTTCGTCACTGGGGAATACGCTTGACGTTGCTCCGGTCTCGGTGCCCATATTAGTTATTGTTGCTCTTTCGGGAACGCTAAGGGTCTTGACCCCGGGACCAAAGTACTCAAGTACCTTACCTACACCTCCTTTTACGCCTGTCCTGCGAAGAACCTCCAGTATGACATCCTTGGCTGAGACCCAGTCCGGAAGTCTTCCTGTTAGTTCTATACCAACTATCTCGGGATAAATTATTCTGTATGGCATACCAGCCATGGCAACTGCTACATCCAGACCACCCGCACCTACTGCAAATGAGCCGATACCTCCCGCAGTAGGTGTGTGGCTGTCCGAACCAATCAATGTCTTACCAGGACAAGCAAAGCGTTCCAAATGTACCTGATGGCATATTCCATTACCCGGGCGTGAGAAATGCAGACCATATCTCCTGGCTATGGATTGTAGATATCTATGGTCATCGGGGTTTTTGAAGTCTGTTTGCAGCGTATTATGGTCCACATAACTAACGCTCAATTCTGTCCTTACTCTTGATATACCTATGGCTTCAAACTGCAGGTATGCCATTGTACCAGTAGCATCCTGAGTAAGTGTCTGGTCAATCGTTAACGCAACCTCTTCACCCGGAGCCTTATTGCCCTCCACAATATGCTCATTGATTATCTTTTCTGTAACTGTACCTGTCATATCAATCACCTGATAATAGTTAGAATTAGGTATTATATATATCTTTTACTATTCTTGACGGTCTTCTTACAACAATATAGCAACCATCAAGAATATCCTCTTTTTCTTTGTATAAAACAAATGTAACATGATAAAAATTGAAATTATGGAGTATTGGTACGAGTAGAAGGAGCATCGAGGAGTTCTTAAGCTTGCTTGTGGCGTACCGGATAGAGGCGATAGTAGATGTGAGGCGGTTCCCCTCGTCAAGATACAAGCACTTTAAGCAGGAGAACCTGAAAGCGAGCTTGAATCATGAAGGTATAGACTATCATCACGTGGTAGAACTCGGCGGTTACCGAAAGGGAGGCTACAAGAAGTATATGGCGACAGAAGAATTCGAGCGGGGTTTGCTCTACCTTGAATCACTCGCAACTACAAAGCGAGTGGCAATGATGTGTGCAGAACTTCTCTTCTTACACTGCCACCGCCGATTCATAGCTGATGCGCTTATACTGCGTGGTCATACGGTAATACACATAATAAATGAGCAGAGATGCAGTGAGCACAAAGAAAAACGCGGTAAGCACAAGACCCTGGATGAGTTTTTATAAATGCAAACTGAGAATGCGAATCGCAGCATTTATGATCAAACTTTTTTATGTGTGTGGTGGAGCATCAACAGAAAGGGGAAAAGTGTTTGAAGAACAAAATCTTAGTGAGATGCAAGATGACCCATAGGGATTTAGAAGAAGAAGCGGAAAAATTTGTTGAATCGTTTTACAAGTATCTGAAGCAGGAAAAAGGGCTAAGCGAAGAAACCGCTTCGGCACACGCCTACCAAATCCGTTTCTTTGCACTCCACTACCTCATTGGGTACGAGGAAAAAAGCCTTCTGGAAGTTACCAGCATGGATATCGAAGACTATCTCGGGAATTGGTATATCCGACGGGTCTTTGGCAGTGGCAAGAGTGATGTTCGCTCTATACTCGTTGCATTCAAGAAATTCTATAAGTTCCTTCATGAACATGGCGACATAGAAGAAGAACAATTGAATGACATCCTCTCGGCATGTGAAAACCCTCAAGGATACATCCGCAGATTTGAATCTTACGATGAACTCGACCCGGAAAGTGAGACATGGGACGAAGATTTTGAAAGATGGTTTATGGGTCAGGAAGAAGAGATAGAAGTGAACTATGGACAACAATATGAAGTGAACGAAGAAATTAAGGGGGCATTTTCGGAAGAAGATTTAAAGTCAAGCAATGCAACAGTTGTAAGAGATTTTCAGACGTTCTTGAACTACATTTCAGCGAATAACGGCATGAAACTGACTGCTGCGGGTAGTTTCATCAGTAGAAAACATGTCTTTGCGTTGAACGAAGCGATGAACAGTCCGGAAGAACTGAAAAGCACTGCAAATCAACCCGATTCGAGAACCATTCACCTGTTTTACAACCTGAGCAGGACTTTAAGCTTGTTCGTAGTGAGTACAAAAAACACGTTAGATATAACTCCAAGGATAGATATCTTCAAGATGCTCCCCCCAAAAGAGCAATTTGTGGTGCTGTTTGATGCGATGTGGAATGAAACGAGCTGGGAGAAGTTTTTAGCCCCGTATAGTGGGGGAAGACCGGAATGGGCGCAAGCAAGAAGAGGGGATATGGCTCTTCTATTCTCAAGATGCGAGCCAGGAAGGGTATATTTGTTTAGAGAACAGCTAAAGCAAGTCGGCATGGAACTGGCGAATACAGAAGACGAGCTTGAAGGGTATTGGACTATGGCAGAGTTCACTTTAAGCGTTTTCGTAGAAAGAATCATGCCCGCACTTAAGTTGTTTGGGCTTCTTGATTTCGGCTTTGCTGAAGACCGGGACGAATATTTCGTGAGGCACGGCTTGGGAATAGCGTGGTTTTCGGTTTCTGAGCTTGGTAAAATGATATTTGAGGTTCTGGCTCAAGAGGAACTATGAAAAAAGAAGAACTAAGAGAAAAAATAAAAGAAGAAAGAGAGAGAGAATGGATACGAGAAGCATTAAGAGCGAGAAAATTCTCGGGAATCGAAACCTTTGAGCAGGGCTTAAATCTTATTGATTTTGCAATGAGGATAGCGAAAAATGCGAAGCATCGAAGAAATACTTAAATTGGTGTGTGGGTTTTTAAATGAAGAAAAGGTACTGTATGTCGTAGTAGGAGGGTTAGCAGTTCTGTTTTACGGTATTCCCCGCACGACAATGGATATAGACATAATAATCGCAATGGATATGGATGAGACAAAACGATTCGCGGAATTTTTGAACGGGAATGACTTTTTCGCAGATGAAGAAGATATAAAAACGGCATTTGAGGAGAAGTCCCATGCTACAATAGAAGATAAAACTTCAATGGCAAGATTGGATATAAAGGGTATCTACGGCGAAAACGACCAGCTAACGCTAAAAAGGCGAAGGAAAGTGAGTTTAGCGGATTTTAAGTTTTATATTGCATCATCGGAGGATACGATTGCAAACAAATTGCTGTTTGGGAGCGAGCAAGACATAAAGGATGCCGAAGGTATTTATGCACGGCAGTTCGATAATCTGGACACAAACTATTTAACGGACCGATGCAAGAGCCTGGATGTCCTGGACAAGTTTTCGACAATGCGAAGACGAGTAGAAAATTATATGTTCGCGGAAAGGAGGCAAAAATAGCGTTAAACATGACTGATAAAGATATTATCGGCCTGGGCGCTTTGAATTACGATACTCTGTATGCAGTAGAGCGAATAGCAGCGGGAGGAGAGGAAGTGGGGATAATAGATGTGAAAAAGGTGCCTGGAGGTTCCGCAGCGAATACCACTGTTGCATTAGCGCGATTAGGTGTTGATACTGGTTTTATGGGTATCGTAGGAAAGGATAAAGAGGGCGAACTGATTCAGGACGAGTTCAGGAGAGAAGGTGTACAGGCACTGATAAAGGAAGAGGCGGGTTATACAGGTGCTGCAATTGGATTCGTGGACGCAGAAGGAGAACGTGCCTTATATATCTATGCCGGTGTGAACGATAGACTTTGCATAGCAGATATAGACATAGACTTCATAGGAAGTGCGAAGTATCTCCACACGAGTTCTTTTGTAAATCGTAAACAACTGGAAATGCAGTGCGAATTGGCAAAGCGACTAAAACCAAAGCTCAGTTTCAGTCCCGGTATGCTCTGTTTCAAATACGAACTCGCTGATTTAGCTCCTGTAATAGCGCGAAGTGAAGTGGTTTTTATTAGCTTTAGCGAGTTAAAATCGCTGCTAAAATGCGAGGAGGGCTATAAGAAAGCTGCTGATCTTCTTTTGAATATAGGTACTAATATCGTTTGCGTGACGCTTGGCGGTAGAGGTTGCTATGTCGCCAGCACAGCGGGGGAATCGCAATTAATAGATGCGTATCCTACGGATGTGGTGGACACTACGGGAGCAGGAGACGCATTCGCAGCAGGGTTCTTATTCGGGTTGCTACGCGAGAAGGGGCTATATGAATGTGGTAAAACTGGCAATTTACTGGCTTCGTTCTGTATAAGGGAATATGGAAGCCGAAAAGGATTACCTTATATGCCTTTGTGACTGCCGGCCGGCACTCTACACGTGCAGAGATAACATAGCATATATTATATATATTTAAGTATCAAAAATTAAGTACAATTGCAGAGTGGGCCGGTAGCTCAGAACGGTAGAGCAGTAGGCTCTTAACCTACCCGTCGGGGGTTCAAATCCCTCCCGGCTCGTTAATTGAGCGATGAAACGAGATTATTACGAAGTGATTATCGTAGGAGCAGGACCTGCGGGACTATTCGCTGCAAAGGTATTGAAAGATAAATATCGGAAGGTTCTGGTGATAGATAAGGGCAATGATGTAGAGGACAGGTATTGCCACATGGAAGAGTTTGGAACCTGTATCCAATGCAAGGATTGTAACATAATGTGTGGTGTTGGTGGTGCGGGAACGTTCTCTGACGGCACCTTAAACCTCAGACCTGATATAGGCGGTGAACTTGCCGAGTTATGCGATACCAATACTGCATGGCAGCTCGTGGACGAGGTGGATCAGGCGTTTCTTGATTATGGCATGTTAGATGAGTTGTACAAAGGTAATGCAACCGATATAGAGGAGTTGAAGCGAAACGCTGCTTCGGTTGGTGCTCGGTTCATAGAGATAAATCAGCGACACATAGGCTCTGACAAGACGAAAGAAGTAATAAAATCGTTTAAGGATGATCTGGTAGAGCATGGCATAGAATTTATGCTAAATACTACTGTTACCGACCTTATTATAGAAAAGCAGAACCGAAGTAGGACTAAAAACTTGACCCGTGTCTGTAAAGGGGTGATAACGGATAAAGGCGATGAGATACGCGGTAAGTCAATAATATTAGCGCCGGGAAGGGTAGGTGCTTCCTGGGTAGAGAAGACGATAAAAAGGCATAAGATAGCAGCGGAATATGCAGATATAGATGTGGGTGTACGAGTAGAGGTGCTGGCGATCACTATGAATCCTGTGACGAAGATAAATCGCGATCCGAAGTTTCATATAAGAACAAAGCGATATGACGATTTCACAAGGACGTTCTGTACAAATGAGCGTGGCTTTGTGGTTAAAGAGGTATATGACGATTTTATAGGTGTAAACGGGCATTCATTACGTAATAAAAACTCAGAGAATACAAATTTCGCATTCCTTGTCAAAGTAGGACTCACAAAACCGGTTGAAAATACCACCAGATATGGACGATCAATTGCGAAGCTGGCGACCACGATAGGGGGTGGCAAGCCGATAATACAGCGAATGGGCGACCTCAGACGTGGTAGGAGGTCTTCATGGGAACGAATAAACCGGAACATGGTGAAAAACACGTTAAAGGACGTTACTCCAGGTGATATTTCCATGGCACTGCCTCACCGGATCACAATGGACATTATAGAAGGTCTGGAGAAACTGAATGAGATCATACCCGGCGTTGCATCCGATTCTACTTTACTCTATGCACCTGAGATAAAGTTCTATGCCAGACGGATGGGCGTGGACAAGAATATGGAGACGTCAGTGAAGAACCTGTTTGCAGCGGGAGACGGTGCAGGATTATCCAGGGACATAGTTAATGCGGCTGCTACCGGGATGCTCGCAGCGAGAGGCGTGCTGAGAAAGAGCGCGTGAAGTCTTTTCGCAATACAAATCTAATGCCAGATTAGGGAGCCAGAGAGATAGATGAAACTAATCATCACGTTGGGTTTCTTGCTTGTGTTCATAGGTGTACTGATCATTTTCGTGGGGACGTTTTATATGGCTTACCATGCACGGAAAGGGGGAGGAGAGATGGCGAAGCCAGAGGTAAGAGGAGGGGGCATTATCATGATTGGCCCGATACCGATAATATTTGGCACGGATACCGGCGCTTTGAAGCTCGTGATGATTTTAGCGGTCGTGTTGATGGTAATCGCAACTATTATGCTTCTTCTACTGCCGAGAATGTTGTGAGTTCGCGTTCAAAGCTTCATCCTGCCGATGTCTATGTATTTAATCTTTTGCTCCTGCTTTTCTTGTATCTGTTGCATAGCGCTGCTATTAATGATATACGCGAATATCATTCTCTTCTTCACTCCATGTGCCAGCCTCACCGCCCTTGCCAGACCGGTGATTGAGAAAACATAGTCATTAGGAAGCACATGAACCAAATACAGTGAATGCTGCTCTGCTTTGTATACTCTGAAATGAGAGCCAAACTTAAAACCAGTCTTCACCATTAATCCTCTTGCTCTTAAGTCTGCGTAAACTGCGTACCTATCAAGAAAATCGCTCTCTGTTGCGCTTACGTATTCCATGAACTGCTTGAAACTCATTTTTGCACCGTTCTGAGTCCCTATCTCCAACTGGTTCTTCGCAATCAAATATGCCGCTTCAACAAGAGAAAGCAGCAGCCTATTATCTTTCGTTAATTTACCGTAAAAGTTGCTTTTATGTAGCTTCTCTGCGAATTCAGCATCCCACAGAACTGCTCTGTCCCCAACTAAACTCGCTTTTGCTTTTACCTCTGTACTCTCCGCATCTTCCAACGTACCGAATCCCGGCTCTTTTACTTCATAGTACGTGATGTCGCTCTCTTCATCCAGAACGGCTAGAATTAGCTCCTTTCGCATGTTACGAGCCGAAGTGAACAGTTCGTCCAGGTCAAGCAGCGATAATGAATCCCTTTCCGAGAGGATACAGATGAAATACATCGCCGGCTTCTCCCCTGACCTAGCTCCACGAGTATAAAGCCAGAAATATAATCCTCCTGTTTTTACTGCATAGCCTCGCTCCTTCAAATCAGTATAAACAAGGTATCTATCCATAAAGGTAGGCGAAGTATCCAAAGCACGCTTCAGAAACTCGTTGAAACTTAACTCTGAATCTTCTTGCATTAGCGTTAATTTACCTTTATCAAGCAGGAACGCAGCTTCTTCCAACGATAGTTCTATCTCGCCACTATTGCTCCTGCCATAGCCTTTTAGCTTCAAATCCACTTCTTCCTGTTCTGTTTCAGGCGTGAGTATAACTTTTCCGGCTGATAGTTCTCCCCGCATCGGATTTCTGTTTAGTTATGGAATCGCAAGCATCCGCTCTATCGCTTTCCGCGCCTTCACTGCAATTTCTGCAGGAACAACGACTTTCGGCTTCTCTCTTTCCAATGCCGATTCTATATTCTCCAACGTGTGCATCTTCATCTGTGGACATACAGCGGTATCAGAAATGGGATAATACCTCTTCCCTGGTGCCTCCTTCTTGAGCCTGTGCAGCAGTCCAATCTCCGTGCCAATCAAGAACTCATCAGCATCTCCGACTTCTTCTTTGCAAATCTTCACCATGCCACTTGTTGACGTGATATAATCCGCACTGTCCTGAACTTCGGGTATGCACTCTGGATGAACAATGACTTTTGCATCAGGATGCGCCGCCTTAGCCTTTAATAAGTCATCCATCACTATCTGGTGATGCGAAGGACAAAGCCCATGCGCTGGGACAGGGATAATCTCCTTTGTGGTCGCTTTCTGTGCGTGATATGCTAAGTTTCGGTCTGGACCAAACAGTATTGTTTGGGAGTCCATAGCATTAACTATCTTCTGTGCATTCGCGGAAGTGCAGATGCAATCGGCAAGTGCTTTGCTTTTCGCAAGTGTGTTCACATACAGTACAACCTCAGCATCAGGATTTTGCCGCTTTGCCACGAGCAGATCGTTCGCGGGTAACTGCTGCGCCATAGGACATATCGCACCCTCATCAGGAATGATGATTGTCTTATCAGGATTCAGTATCGCTGCTGTTTCCGCCATAAAATCAACGCCGCAGAATACGATTATGCTGGCACTTGTCGCCATCGCCTTCCTTGCCAGCTCTAACGAATCGCCTATGAACTCCGCTATATCCTGAACTTCCGCTCGCTGGTAGTTATGAGCCAGGATAATCGCGTTCTTCTTTCGCTTTAACCGCTCTATCTTATCTATCAGTTCTTCTCGCATCACGTCTTTGTAAAATAATATTCCTTACGATAATATTTTAATCGCAATAATAGCAAACAAAAAAAACAAGTTGCAATTAATAGATTTGCAAGAAATAGATATAAGCATGGAAAAAGCGAATGCTACAAAAAAAAGAACGAGTAATGATTGCAGCATATAAAAATGACATGGGCACTATGGATAACGGGCTTACCGGGCAGTGGTAAGTCGGCAATAGCGGCGAAAGTGTGTACTCTTCTGAAAGGCAAGATAGAAGTGAAACTGCTCGAACTTGACGAGATACGGAAGTTTATCACACCAAAACCGTCTTATTCGGAACAGGAACGGGAGATCGTATATAGTTCGTTAGTGTACATGGCGAAACTTCTTGTGGATAGCGGCAAGCCGGTGATAATAGATGCAACTGCGAATAGAAGGCGGTACAGGGAAAGAGCTCGCGACATAATAACTAATTTCGCAGAAGTGTATGTGAAGTGCTCTTTAGATACCTGCATAGAACGAGAAAGCAGCAGGAGAGCGAAACACGCACCTGCTGGTATATATAAAAAGGCAGAAACAGAAGGTGCAACCGTGCCGGGTGTGAACGTAGCGTACGAAGAGCCTGAGAATCCCGATGTTGTGGTGGATAGCGAGAATATGAGTGTGCACGAGTGTGCGGAGAAAATAGTGGCGTATATCATGAAAATGAGCAGACAGTGACGAAATAGCATCTATTATACATCTAATAGAGAACTGAGAGGTTTACTGCTATTGTATATAATACAATAGATATGACCAACTTTGAGATACAGCACAAGGACTTAATGGGGCGAATAGGCAAGCTGTGCACTGCGCATGGCTATATAGAGACGCCGGCTATACTGCCTGTGATAAACCCGAATATCATATCAATCGAGGCAGCGGAGCTGAAGCACTACGGGGCTGAGATGCTCATCACAAATGCGTACATAATTTACAGAAAACAGGACTTGCGCGAGGAAGCACTTAAAACTGGCATTCACTCGCTTTTGGGTACCGACATGCCGATAATGACCGATTCAGGCTCTTATCAACTGTACGAGTACAAGGACGTGGAAGTGAGTAACGCTAAAATATTAGAATTTCAACAGCGTATAGGCTCTGATGTATGTGTACCTCTGGATATACCAACAGCGCCATACAGTAATAGAGAAAGAGCGAAAGGCGATTTGGACGTAACACTGAACAGGCTGCGAGAGGCACGAAACCTGATGCCGGCTAACGAACAGGCTAACATGCTTGCAGGCGTTGTGCAGGGTTCCACATTCACGGACCTGCGTGCGGATAGCGCGCGACAAGCTGCGGAACTCGGATTCGATTTATACGCAATAGGAGGCGTGGTGCCACTGCTGGAATCACACGATTTCGCGCGGCTGGTGGATATAATCATAGCGTCAAAGCGGAATTTACCGCTGAACGCACCTGTGCACCTCTTCGGCGCGGGACATCCAATGCTATTCGCCTTAGCTGTTGCACTGGGCTGCGACCTTTTCGATTCCGCGGCATACGCACTATTCGCAAAAGATAAGCGGTACCTGACGAATGAGGGCACGAAAAAGATAGGCAATTTGCGGGCTCTTCCCTGTTCCTGTCCCGTGTGCTCTGCTCACAGCGTAGCTGAACTAAAAGAAAGCAAAGACTTACTGGCTTCGCATAACCTGTGGGTTACATTTGAGGAGATGCGAACGGTAAAGCAGAGCATAGCGGAGGGTAGTTTATGGGAGCTATGCGAAAGGAGGTGCAGAGCATATCCATCTTTGCTGGACGCATTGGAACGTATGACAAACTATTCGACACTGATAGAGCAATACGACACAGCCACGAAACGTCCGTTCTTTTATCTCAGTCACTATTCCGCACACAGACCCGAGGTAGTGAGATACTCTAACCGACTGAACAGGTTTTATGTATCACATAGTGTATTGATAACGACAAAAGAAGAACCAGGAGAAGAAAAGTTTGACCATATATTCCTCGTGAAACCCCCTTTTGGTCCTTATCCCGTTGAACTGAAGGAGACCTATCCCGTTGGTCAATCAGAAATACCAGTGACGATAGATGACGAAGCCAGGACGGTAGCGTTACAGAATGTAGTGAAATTGCTGATGATGAACAAAGGGAAAGCGAAATTCGTTTTCCGTTATGACAACAGTTGGGAAGGGCATCCGCTGCTCGAAGAGATAAGTAAGCACGTGGAGCTAATGGAGAATATAGATTTACACAACCTCCATCGTTGACGGTGGCTTCTTATGTTATCCGTTAATTCGATCGCTCTACCTATCTAAACCCTCTACTTTCTGTATTGTCATGTTCCATAAATTAGTTCTATAAATGTTAGCTTTTTATCTTACTAATAAACAGTTAATACATATTGAATATAAACCAGGTAACGCATTTTCCGGTTGCCGGGTAGAATAAGTATGGCGAAAGAAAAGCAAAAAGAGAAAGGGAATGGAACTCTAAAGGAGAATAATAAAATGCACGATGTAGATACAACAAAATACGTAGTTCATGCTAACATCACAGCCGATGGTTTTGTTGAAAAATCTGATGTGGTGGGTGCGATATTTGGCCAGACAGAGGGGTTATTGGGAGAAGAGTTGGACCTGAGGGATTTACAGAAGAGCAGCAGGATAGGTCGAATAGAGGTAAATATCGAGTCGAAAAGCGGTAAATCCCTTGGTGAAATACTCATTCCATCGGGTCTGGATAAAGTAGAAACAGCAATACTTGCTGCTTCTCTGGAAACAATAGACAGAGTGGGCCCGTGTGTTGCGCATGTTGAGGTAAAGAAGATAGAGGATATAAGGGCGACGAAGCGAAAGCGGATAACAGAGCGAGCAAAAGCGTTGATGCGTAGCGTTATCGAGACGACCATGGACAGTGATATGATGGTGGATGATGTGAAGCAGGCGGTGCGGCTGGAGGAGATAACGCAATATAAAGGCTTGCCCGCGGGACCAAACGTGGAGAATTCGGATGCTATTATAATTGTAGAGGGCAGAGCGGATATATTAAATCTACTAAAATACGGTATAAAAAATACAATAGCCGTAGAGGGCACGAATATCCCTTCCGTAGTACCAAAATTAAGCAAGAGGAAGACAGTGACAGCTTTTTTTGACGGTGATCGGGGTGGCGACCTCATATTAAAGGAGCTTTTACAGGTCGCTGATGTTGATTTCGTCGCCAACTCACCAGAGGGGAGAAGCGTAGAGGACATGACGTACAAGGAGATAGCAAAAGCGTTGCACAATAAAACACCGTTAGAACAGATGGAGAGCAAAAAGGAGAAGAAAGAGTCGGCAAAGGTGATCCAAAGGAAAAGAGTCACGACAGAAGATAAAGATGCTATAAAGCAATTCAGAACGCATTTGCAAGAGCTTGAAGGTACCTTTAAGGCACGATTGCTGGATGAGAAGAAAAATATAGTCAAGGAGACAACAGTAAGAGACCTAACGAAGGAATTAAAAGAGACGGACGAGAGTGCAAAGGGCGTGGTATTTGACGGTGTGGTGACTCAGCGGATAGTGGATCTGGCAAAAGAGAAAGACCTTGATTACGTAGTGGGGATAAATGTGGGGGACGTTGTTAAGAGGCCTACATCACTGAAGATATTAACGTTAGAATCTGTTTGAGGGGACATCCCTCATTTATTATTTATTTTGCGCTTTTTCAGCATCAGAAGTATTGTTACCTGATGTATCCCAGCTCTTCCTCTCTCTGTCTCGGCATCTGCGCTTGCTCCATTTCCTTCAGCCGCTCAACTACCTTTTCCATCTCTTCTGCACGATCTTCCAGTGCTTGCATATCTATCTCAAGATTTAATGCCTGGCACAGGATCTTAAGTACAGCTTGTGCACTTTGTGGGTCTACCAGATAACCAGAAGTAAGACCCAGTAAACAAACAGCGGGAAAGCCTCTAAGTCCTCCAAGACCTAACAGAAGCCCAGAAGCTCCTACTATGCTCCCCCCTGGCTCCTCCTCCTGGAACTGCACGCCGTATTTCTTCATCTCGCCCACAAGCGCTATATCATTCGCGGCACCGAGTACTGCCTGTTTCTCCACAAGCTGACCTATTCCGTATCCTCCAAGGGTATAGATGCGGGAGACTTTATACTGCTGCGCGATGTCAAGCAGCCGCTCGGTAATGAAATAATGCCCTTCACTCGTGGTACTCTGCTGGTCACCAGTGACGATTAACAAATCCTGCTTATTTGTTTTCAGCGCATATAGCTCATTCTTACATAAATGGACCGTTCCGTCGTCATTCACCAATACCTGTGGCGGGAAATGCCATGAGTATATCTCGATTATCTTCTCTGCTTTTAACTCATGTATCATGTGCTCCGCTACCAATTTCCCCACGTTTCCTACGCCCGGAAGTCCCTCTATCATTACCGGCTTCTTCAATTTCACCTTCTTCAATTCATGCACTTCTATCTCTTCCATATTTCATCACCCGTCTATATTTACCATAAACGTCCTTAGGGGAGAACCTTGGAGGCAGTGGATTCTCCGTCTCACTTCCACATTTCCTACATACCTCTTTCAATGTATACTCTCCACACACTTTGCATATTCTTAGCTTTGACTTCATTTAAAGCTACCACAAAAGAAATTAGGTCAGGGTTCTATAGAATTTCCCGTGCCCTTCTTTCCTCTTTACTATTTCAATAGCAACATTTGCCGCTTCACTCAGTACACTCTCCGCTTTCTTATAATCGGACGCCGTGATACGTATCTTATACCTTGGGGCACCGATGTAGACGCATTCCATATTGAGCCCGTTTGTTTTGGATTCAGTTTTTGTCGCCTCTTCTGCCTTCTTCAACGCATCCTTTATTATCTCCACACCATTAGATCGGGTGCACGTCAACTCTATATATCCTGTTATGTGCACCGATGGCAGTTTAACGTTAGCAAGAGCCACCTCATGTATCGCATCCGCGACTTCTTCCCTTATACCAAGGGCAGTCAGTACTTTTTTGCCACCTTTTAAAATCTCATGGAACGCATCATACAGTCCTCCATAGGTATCCACCAGTTTCTGCTCGATAGTCTCGATTTCCTCTTTGCTCAGCTCAACATTAGCAGAAGAAGCCGTAAGAGCGAGCCATTTAGTCGCTTTCTTATCGTTCTTCCACGCTTTTATCCGCTCCCTCCTTTGCCCCTCATTTACCTCTTTTAGCGATAAATCTATATGCCCCCTACGCTCATCCACATATAATACCTTACACACTATCTTTTGCCCTTCTCTCACATGGTCCCTCAGATGTTTCACCCAACCTCGGGCTACCGCAGATATATGGATAAAACCCTCTTTACCGCCATACTCTTCAAGCGTAACGAAGACCCCAAAGGGCTTGAGCTGCTTTGCCGTGCCGACTATTAACTCACCCGTCTCGGGCCATTCGTCCCTTACCATCTCTTATCTATCGCTCCTATTCATGTTGTTAATCGAGAAACTCAATTATTTGCGTTTTTATCTCCGATTTCCCGCCTCGCGCTATAACCAAGCTTCTGCCACAGACATTGCATCGCACCGTTGTGGATGCATGATCAAAGACGATCTGCTCATTTTCACAATCATCGCATTTGACCCTCACGAATTTGCTTCTCGGCTTCCCTTCCATAATATTTTCCCTCCGTCTCTTTTCATAAAGTGCTATTTCAACTTTACAGTGATACCAATTGCTTTATTATATCTTCTATTCCACGAACTCAAGCTTAGATACACGGAATCCCGGCTTCTGATGCGCTTTCTTGCATTCTGTGCACTTATATTTGAGAAATACCTTTTTCGTTGGCTTATCTCCACCGGGGACCTTGGAAAACTTGCCACTGTTACCTATACCAGACCTGCGTCTCTTCTGTCGCACTATCCAATTTAAAGAAGAAGCTCTTCCTTTCTTTACTCTATCCACATCATGTATCGTATGCTTCTTGCAAAACGGGCAATAAATACGCACTTGCTTCGGCATCTTCATTTCTCTATTCCTCCTTCTCTTCTACCTCCAAACCTCACTGCAACGCCTCTCTTACATAATATCTCTGCATTGGTTTTTGGCAGCATAATAACATCTTCTTTTCTCACCTTATAAATCCTTCCATCTGTACCCATGAACGTGGGTATATCTTCCAATATCCTGACAATCTGTAACGGTTCCTTAGACTCGGTTTCTGCAATATCAGCGTCTTTTTCAACTGTGGATACGGATTGTTTTGAATCTTCTTCTTCGTCACTCTTTATCGCTTCCCGCTTTTCCTCTTCTGTCTCGCCCTTTATTAATGCGAATATTCGCTCCCTGCCTTCTTCTACATCTCTCTTTACGCCCTCGAATATTAATCTCTCCTCCTCCATCATCCCTTTAGGTGGTGTGCTCAAGCCCGAACTGGCGAGTTTTATTATCTTTCCTATACGTCTTCTGATTATATCCTCCACCTTCATCCCTGCATTCCTTATCTCGTCATCTACAAATCCGCTTCTGGTTCCTTCTACTTCTCTTTTCTCAGCCTCTAACTTATTCATATAGCTTCTTACATCCTCGAAGAACGTTTCCGGTAACTCCTGCAGTGATGCTGTATTCCTCTCCTTATACAGGATTTCCCAAAGCTTCTCTATGTCCACGTTAACCACTTCCTCACACCTTTCTATAAGAGCAGAAACATTTATTATCCCTTCAATACATTCATTATATCACAATATTAGGATAGATTGAATACGGTTACTTGATCATATATTATCCGTCCATCCAGGCGTAGGATATTACTACCCCTAAAATCCAATGTAGTCTCCCCATGTATAAACAAATAAAGTAATCATATCCTATTTTTAAGACATGATGGCTTCAATGCGAAGCTGCTTGTTTATGACTATTCACGTTTATTGGGGTTCTAATAGACGTACAACCGATTAACACCGTTGATTAGCGCATACACAGATGCAGTGACTATGTCTTCGCTCACGCCACTTGCGGTTACCATTTTGTCGCCCCTGCTTATCTTTATCTTAACGTTCACCAACGCATCCGTTCCTCCTGTGATGGCATCTACGTGGTACTCATCAAGCCGCAAGTCGTCCATTTCCATACCTGTCATCGCCTTCCGCAGCGCATTTATTGCCGCGTCCACGGGACCAACACCGACACCTGCTTCCACTACCTCCTCGCCATCTATCTGCAATCGCAGTGATGCTGTCGGATACACATTCTTTCCTGATACCACGGATAAATCAACAAGCTTTATCTTCTCCTCACGCTCAATACGCAGTACGTCCTCTACTATTGCCTGAAAATCAGAATCCGTGATTAGTTTACCTTTATCTCCAAGTTCTTTCACCATTGCCAGTATCTTCTTCGTTTGTTCCGAATCGGCAGTAATGCCCATCTCGTCCAACGCCAGTTTCACTGATGCCTTCCCTGTATGCTTACCCAGTGTGAATCGCCTCTTCCTGCCTAATATCCCTGGATCAATTGGTTCATACAAAGCTGTACCTGCAAGTGTGCCATGAACGTGCATACCTGACTCGTGCGTGAATACGTTATCGCCCATAAGCGGTTTGTTCGGTGCCAGAGGCATCTTGGTTAAATTCCTGACCAAACGAGAAGTTTCATACATCTTCTCCTTTGCAATGTTCGTCTTTACGTTATAAAGCAGTTCCAAAGTCATTACCACCTCCTCTAAGGATGCGTTGCCCGCTCTTTCACCCAGGCCATTCACCGTTACATGCACCACCTCTGCACCTGCCATCACAGCAGCTACGGAATTCGCAGTCGCCAGCCCGAAGTCATTATGACAGTGTACGGAAACGGGCGTATCGAAAATGCAAAGTGTCTGAAATATCTCCTTCGTACGCTCAGGATACAGCACGCCTACGGTATCACAGAAGCTTAAACGGTCAACAATTTGAGCCAGGTCGGTAAAGAAAGATTTCAAAAACGCAATATCCGCCCTGGATGCGTCTTCTGCACTGACTTCTACTTTTAACCCATGCTCCTTCACATATTCTGACATCTCTACTGTCATGCTCTGCAGCGTTTCTCGGTCTATCTTCAATTTCTTCTTTATGTGGCTGTCAGAAACGGGCGAGACTAAATTTACCGTGTCAACTTCGCATTCAATCGCTGCGTCTATATCTCCGGTCAGAAGACGTGCAAACGAACTGATTTCTGCATTTAGACCTTCATGCGCTATTCCTCTTATTGCTCTTTGCTCACCTTCCGATATAACCGCAGTTCCTGCTTCTATGACGTCTACACCTAATAGGTCAAGCCGTTTGGCAATTTGCAGTTTCTGTTCCGGCGTTAGTGACACCCCCGGTGTTTGCTCACCATCTCTTAAAGTCGTATCCAGGATTTTTACCGCTTTTACTTCTTGCATATTACCCGTAGTAATAAAAGGAAACTGTACATATATACAATTAGTATTTGTTTAAATGACTCATGATGCTCAAGATATACCGAAAAGAAGGTTCATCTTTTTAAGCTCCTTGCTGGATTCCCCACAACTACGTCACCCGGCTTCACGTCTTTTGTCACTACCGAACCTGCACCGACCACAGCATTCTCGCCAATCACTATGCCTGGTAGAATGGTCGAATTTGCACCTATCCTCGCACCTTTCTTTATTATCGGTGCCTTCAAGTCCGCACCATATCGCATGTATTTGTCGTTTAGCGTAGCTGAACAGGGGCCAAAAAATGCTCCCGACTCGACTATTGTGCCTTTGGTAACATAGACATTTGTTTGGATGCTCACCTCGTCTCCAATCTGGCAGTCGCCATCAATAACCGAATTTGTCCCCACCAGCACGTAATCGCCGATTACCGTATTCTCTCGCACCAGCACGTTATGCCCTGTCCGGAAATTTTTACCTATCCTCACTTCTGAATATATTACTGTTCCACTCCGTATCTGTGCATTCTCTCCCACGTCCACTATACCACCTTCATCCGAGCCCAATAGCACGTTATCATGGATGTTACCACCTTTTCCTAACTTAACTTCGCCCTTCATACGAATTCACCACCTTCACTACCTTCTCAACATCCGCTCTTTTTAATGATGGATTGACGGGAATTGAGACAACCTCCTTACTCGCAAGCTCTGCCACGTCAAAAACGCCCTGCGAATTGAACAAAGGCTGGCTCGACAGAGGAACGGGATAGTATATGCCATAACCCACTCCATTCCGTTCCAGATGCGCAATGAATTTATCGCGATCTTTTACTCTTATCGTGTACTGATGGAAGACATGTTTGACATTAGGCGAAACGTAAGGCTTCTTCAGATTTAATTGCTCACCATAGTATCTTGCATTGCTCATCCTTTTCAAATTCAACATATCTATCTTCTGTAACTGGACTAAGCCAATAGCAGCCGCTATATTCGTCATCCGGTAGTTATAACCCAGACACTCGTGGAAATAACGTTTAGTCTGCCCGTGATTCCTTATCATCCTTGCACGCTCGGCTATCACCTCATTGTTAGTCGTAATCATTCCGCCTTCTCCTGTGATGATATTCTTCGTGGCATAGAAGCTAAAAACACCTATGTCGCCGATTGACCCGGCTCGTATCGCTTTATACTCCGCGCCATGTGCCTGTGCCGCATCCTCAATCACAATGAGGTTATGTTCCTTCGCTATATCAATAATCTCGCTCATCTCGCACGGTTGACCGTAGAGATGAGCGGGAATAATCGCCTTTGTTCGCTCTGATAAATTAGCTTCTATCCTGAAGGGGTCAATGTTGTACGTCTTCGGGTCAATATCAACGAATACCGGCGTTGCATTCTGCATGAGCACGCAGGATGCGGTTGCGAAGAACGAGAACGCGGTTGTAATAACTTCATCGCCTTCTTTTATGCCCACGGATGCGAGCGCAGTATGAAGCGCAGAGGTGCCGGAATTGGTCGCTATTGCGTAATCCGTACCGATATAGGCTGCGAATTCGCGCTCAAACTCTTCAACTACCTCGCCCTGCGCAAGCATACCCGATCGTAAGACTTCGGTTACTGCTTCTATCTCTTCTTTGCCTATTTCCGGTTTTGTTAGTTGTATCATTCTGCTTTACTTCGTAGCGTTCAAAACATTTTTTCCTCTTGGCTTATCACCTCTTCCGTAACCGCAACGAATTCACGCATCAATTTATCCTTTATTCCCTCAGTTGCACCCTCCACTGTCACCCTAATTAAGGGCGAAGTATTAGAAGCCCTTATAAGTGCCCAACCATCACTGCCCATATCCGTTCGTACACCATCCATCGTACTTGTCCTATCCGCGCCATATTCACTTGATAATCGCTCGGCAAGAACCTGCATCACCTCGAATTTCACGGTATCAGCACATTGAATATTCTTACGCTCCTTAGGAAACACAGGTAACGCATCCACAAGCTCTGACAGCGTTCTCCCGGTTTTAACTAAAATCTCCGCTATTTTCAACGGTATCACCATCGCATCGTCAAACGGGAAGAAAGAGGGTATAACATAATGCCCGCTTGATTCTATACCAAGCACACCATCTCGTTCTTTGGCTGCCTTCGTAAGGAAAGTATGACCAACCGGTATTCGTTCTATTTTACCGCCTGAGTTCTCCAGCTCACGCTCGATCAGCATGGAGCACTCGACATTTGCTAAAATAGTTCCTTTACGCTCCTCTAACAATGCTCGGGCTATTATAACGCCGCACTGATCTGCGCTCAGCATTCTTCCACGGTCATCTACAATTAGTACTCTGTCGCCATCGCCATCGAATGCCGCGCCGAAATCCGCTTTCCTTCCCGGCACTTCAGATTTTAAAGCGACCAAAGTCGCATCTGTTGGCTCTGAGGGTCTATTGGGAAAAGCAGGGTCGGGATTCAGGAAAAGCGTGTCTGCTTTCAGGTTTACACGATTCGCAACATCCAGCGCTACCAGGCCCATGCTACCGTTTCCACAATCCAGTACGATTCTTTTGCCATCAAAGCTGTCACGGTCAAATCTCTTCGCTATGTATTCTATATACTCATCTCGCAAATTCAGTTCATGGTAGTTGCCAACGTCATGCCACAAAACCGCTTCTCCGCTTTCTGCCAGTACGAGATCCCTTATCTTTTCATTATCCTCGGCTGAGAAGCCTATTCCTTCTCCGGTGTAAAGTTTCACGCCGTTCCATTCGGGAGGTAAATGAGATGCCGTCACATAAGCAATTATATCCTTCTTGAGCTGCCATCCTGAGAACGCACAAGTGCCAAAAGAGTTTGTGCCTGTATTGCTCACGTCAATGCCCGCGGAAAGCAGACCAGAAGTGAGCGCATTCGAGAGCAAAGTAGAAGTAGCTCGTATGTCATTGCCAACAACCACGCTATTTTCGCCTCGCTCTTTCGCATACGTACCCAAAGCGAGACCAATCTTTAGCATCGTTGCCGGGTACAGGTCTTCGTTGTAAATTCCCCTTATGTCATACGCCCGGAATATATGCGCGGGTATTTGCTCTTTGTGCATCGCCAAGACGTGATTAATGAACTCTCTGATGGATAAAAATGTTTTTTTTAGCTACTATCTGCTGCATATCGCTCCGTGATAAAAGCTCGTTTCGCTTTGTACTTCACTTTCGCTTCATCACAGCCATATTCATCCACAAGTTTCTCCAGTAACCGCTTTTTACTCGCTCCTTTTAGCTCTAAATCAGTTAGTACTGCATTTACTATGCGTGTCTTTTCTGCTTCTTTCTCTTCGTTCATATCAAATTAAGAAAGAGGCGTCATATTTAAAAAATGCTCTACTGAACTTTTTTTTTTAGTCAAGCTTTTTCTAAATGTTTATTGATAAAGCTTTTCTTAAAAGGATATTATAAATGATAGTGATAATCCTCGCGGGTGGTAAGGGCAGCAGAATTGGTA
>Ga0190285_1000063_pt1 | contig 20357 bp, 22 predicted proteins | sample 48691823_MG_FD_163429 | JGI IMG/M metagenome (GOLD analysis project Ga0190285, IMG submission 163429) | Hydrothermal vent microbial mat bacterial communities from Southern Trench, Guaymas Basin, Mexico - 4869-18-2-3_MG | ecosystem: Environmental > Aquatic > Marine > Hydrothermal vents >...
GGGCATAAACTGTAGGTGGGTAGCATGTTTTTGGAGTGTTTTATTAAATTTTATGATAAAATGGTGGTTGGTGACTTGCACCACACTGGTGGAAACTACATCGGTTTTTGGAGTATAGTAGGAGTGGGAATATCGCGCGGTGGGTAGATTCTAAGTGCTGGAGTAACTACACGTGGATAAATATGTGCTGCTGCACCACCACTATCTTCTACTACTCGGGGCTGCCGATCCCACTGGAATACTCGTGGCTGATCCTTTATTGTTACCGGTGTAGGGGTGGGAATACCCTGGGCAATAACCGTTCCGAGGAGTAAAATCACAAGCAGGACTGCAACTGAAGTCACTATCTTCTTCTTTGCTAATATCTCCATTTTTTATTATTACCTCCTGATAAGGAGCATAAGAACAGGTAGTATATAAATGTTTTGCACACAATAAAAAGTGGGGAAAAAAACAGTAACTTTTATTAGTCCGGTGCTATATTCTTCTTTGAGGTCAAAGAAAATGGAATTAGAGGGAGTAGAAATAGAGGACACATTTGCAGAGGCGTTTCCTATAAAGGTTGCGCGAGTATTGATAACCGCAGTGAATGAGAAATGGGCGATGGAAGCGGCGAAGGAGACAGCAGGTTTCGGAACATCAGTTATTGCATGCCCTGCCGAGGCGGGGATAGAGAAAATACTATCACCGGAGGAGACTCCGGATGGAAGACCCGGAGTGGCAATAATGATATGTCACTTTAAAAAAGATGGTGTGAAAGGGCAACTTCTGGGACGATTGGGACAGTGTGTTTTTACTGCACCCACAACAGCCATGTTTAATGGTCTCGAAGCAGAAGAAATGCTGCCTATAAAACTTCACTTTTTTGGAGACGGGTTTGAATATGAAAAAGAAGTTGGTGGGCATAAAGTATGGGCAATTCCAATAATGGGGGGAGAATTCATCTGTGAAGAGGAATATGGAGTCAAAGCAGGAGTTGCCGGTGGTAATATCTTTATCCTTGCGAAGGACCAGATGACCGCGTTGACTGCGGCAGAAGATGCTGTTTCTGCTATCGGACAGGTAGAAGGCACAATAACTCCGTTCACTGGTGGCGTAGTCGCATCGGGCTCGAAACCAGGCTCAAACAAATACAAATTCATGCACGCATCGATAAACGAGAAGTACTGCCCCACGCTAAAGGGCAAAATAGACTATTCAGAGCTGTCTGCAGATGTAAACGGAGTGTTTGAGATTGTGATAAACGGACTTAGCGAAGAAGCGGTAAAAGAAGGGATGAAGGCAGGGATAAAAGCGGCGGTGAAGGTGCCTGGTGTGGTGAAGATAACGGCAGGTAACTTCGGCGGTAACCTGGGGAAGTATCACATCCAGCTAAAAGATGTGCTGGAGTTATAGTAAGTTCAGAGCAAACTTTCGATAAGGAAGGGATTCTGACGGGACCTCTTCCTTCCTATATTTTCCGGATGCCATTTATAATATTATATTTCTCATCTCTTAGGTAAAAGATATACAATGGACCGGTTCACACATCTGAAAAGTAATAATAGACGCAGCCAAGCAGATTTGATAACGTTGTTTGCTTCCGCTGTCTAATATGGGTGTAAAATAAGTTGTAAGGATGGAAACGGAAACCAAAGTTATAAAGGAGAACATCACGGAATTAGAAAGCCAAATAGGGCATCGGTTTAAGAACAGTGCACTACTGGAAGAGGCGATAACCACGAGTCCGTTTGCTACGCGAACATTACCCCCATCTCCTTCATATTTATGTACTTTCTATGCTCATCGCCCATCATCTTCCTTATTGCTATATCAAATTCTTCCATACCTACCGCTTTCTTGTTGCCTTTTACCGCCAACATTCCCGCTTCGGTTGCTATTGCTTTTATGTCAGCACCTGTGGCATTCGCTGTGAGTGCCGCTAAATTGTCTAACTCCATGTTCTTCTTCAGTTTCATCTTTGTTGTGTGTATCCTGAATATCTCCTTCCTTGCCTCTGTATCTGGTAGCGGCGTATCTATAATACGATCGAACCTTCCGGGACGGAGTAATGCGGAGTCAAGGATATCTGGGCGGTTAGTAGCACCTATTATTCGAACGTTTCCCCTGGGATTAAAACCGTCTATCTCAGCTAATAGCTGCAGCATTGTCCGCTGCACTTCTCGCTCCCCCGAAGTACCGTCTTCTACCCGTCGTGCTGCGATTGCATCCAATTCGTCAATAAACAATATGGATGGCGCTTTCTCCTTAGCCAGCGAAAATAACTCCCGCACTATTCTTGCACCCTCACCTATATATTTCTGCACTAATTCTGAGCCAACGATTCGTATAAATGTTGCGGATGTGCTGTTTGCAACTGCTTTCGCGAGCAATGTCTTTCCCGTGCCCGGCAAGCCAGTCAAAAGAATACCTTTGGGTGGCTCCACACCCACCCGCTCAAACCGCTCTGGTGCTACTAATGGCAGCTCAACCACTTCCCTTATCTCCTCTATCTGCTCAGATAACCCCCCTATCATACTATAATCCACATTCGGACTTTCTATTACTTCCATACCGTGTACAGAAGGGTCTTTTGCAGAGGGAAGCACATTTACCACAGCCAGTGACTGCTGATTCAGACCAACCTGAGCGCCCGGGACGGCTTCACTTGCGTCTATAAACTGCGACGAATAAGACACAACGAATTTTGGCCCCGTACTGCTCTGTACCACCATTCTTTTATCGTCTATTTTGTTTATAATGGTCCCAATGATCAACGGCGGGGTTCGTAACTTATCCAATTCTGAATTTAAGTCCCTTATCTTTCTCTCGTATCGAACTCGCATATCCTGATAATAGTGCCATTCTCGCTCTATCGTCACAAGTTTTTCCCTGAGCATGTTATTCGTATCTTCTAACTGCTTCATCTTGTCCTGCATGAATCTGAAATAATCGTCGCTCATAGCACCGCTGCTGCCTGATTTCATCTTAACATCAATATTTACTACTTAGATATATATATATAAAAATGAACGGAAATGGCTGAGTGTGAGATATGTGGTGCAGAGATACGGGGAAAAGCACACTACGTATCAATAGGCACCACAAAGCTAAGAGTGTGTGACGCCTGTGCACGGTATGGTACAGTTGTTGTAGAAGAGGAAGGAAAGAAGGCGAAAATATGGCACTCGAGAGAGACGAAGGCGAAAATATATGAGCAGATGGACCATGAGATAGAAGAGGAGCAGGGATTCGATGTGGATTATGGAAGGAAAGTAAGAGTTGCGAGAGAGAAAGCAGGGTTAAAGCAGGACGAACTGGCAAAGAAGATAAAGGAGAAACAATCCGTGTTACGTAAGATAGAAAATGATGAGATGATCCCAAGCGAAGAAGTAACGCGAAAAATAAAGCGTGCTCTTAAGCCGTTTATTTAGGGTACTTATTAACTAACTATTTATATTAGCCCTGATAAGACCCATAAAATCGGTGTATAGCAGAAAGCAATATTATGTATGGAACCAGTAAACATCAGATTACCGGAAGTGAAGTTAAAGAAACTCGATGCACTCGCTGCTAAGAGTGGTACCACACGGTCAGAAGTGATAAGACACGCATTGACGATTTATTTCCAGATATTAGAGAATATAGGCGGGTTTATAGACCTGAGGAGCCTGAAAATAGCACCAGATACCGTTTCAAGCACTAAATGGGGCGATCTTGTGATTATGCGGCTTGCAAATGGACGTGTATTCGTGCTTGCAAATTCTTCCTCCGGCGGGATAGGCCCGAAGAGAGGAGATAGTGTCAATCTTGATGGTAAACTCCTGGGACAGTTGATGGCACGAACAGTGCTTATAAAGGCTCTGTCTTCGGGTGCACAGCCGGTTGGTTTAGTTGTCAACCTGAGCGTGGAATTCTTCCCCACCGGCGCTCTAATATTCCAGGGAGTGCGAGAAGAAGCGCATAAAATCCAATCACTGGATATATTGGAAGGGCATACCGAAGAGAACATCGAGACAAGCCAGACGGGCATAGGAATTACCGCACTGGGTATATGCATAGAAAGAGAGCTAAAGATAGGGAACTCAATGAAGAATGATATTATTATTGCAATAGGCGATCCAAAGGTGGGCAAAGAAGTGCTAACTGCTCAAACTATTGTGATGGTAGAGGACGTGCAGCGACTTGCGAAGATGGCTTTTGTACATGAAATCATACCCGTGGGTCACGCAGGGATAAAGGGGAGTTTAGAATTGATGCAGGCGAGATATAAGTATAATCCTGGGCAGGATATAGACAAATCCGCGGGCCCTTCAACCGTTGTGCTTGCCACACTGGAGGAGAAGAATATAGAGGTACTGAAGCGATATATAAAAAAGCCTGTCCGGGTTATAGGTTGGGTCCTGTGATAAAGTCAAAAGATTTTTGCCATCTCCTCCACTATCGCATCGGCAATCACCTGCTTCATGCCTTTTACATGCTTTATATCCGCCGTGCCTGCGCTTAGTATGAACACATCGTTATCTTCTGTTCCCATCCCACCAGTGCCAAGGTCATTTGCAACTACCATCGCAAGGTTGTATGCCTGTTGCTTTTCCCGCGCTCTTTCTATCAGTTCCCCATCAGAAACGTTTGTCTCCGCTTTGAAGCCCACGATAACGAGTTCCGGGAATTGTTTTCGTACTTCTTCTATCAGCTTTGGTGTGGGCACGAGCAGTAGATGGAGCTCGCCTCCGGACGGTATTTTCGTATCTAACGGCTTAGCGGTAAAATCAGATATTGCAGCCGAGGATATAAGCGCATCGTAGCCTTTACCGTTCTCATTAGCCTTGCGGAGTTCATTAATGCAGACATCAATCATTTCTTGCGCTGTTTGCACCCGAATTTCCTCTATTGCTATTAGATTCAACGCTTTATTGTGTACAAGCGTGACATCCGCAGCTTGCCTATAAGCCGCTTTTGCTAGTTCAACCCCTGTTCGTCCTGAACTTCGGTTTGTTAAAATCCTTATCGGGTCTATCGGCTCGCTGGTAGCGCCTCCGGTAATGAGGATGCGTCTTCCCAGAAGCTTCTGTGGCGAGAGCGCACGTTCAACGCTAAGAACAATATCCTCGGTTGATACGATCTTAGCAAGCCCCTCCTCTATCTTAGGCCCTACGACGCTTACACCAAGCCTTTTCAGCTTATCGAGGTTCTCTACAAGCACAGGGCTCTTGTATATGGTTTCATGCATTGCCGGCACTACGATAATCGGTATATCAGACCCGAAGGCAGTGGTTGCAAATGCTGTCACCGTAGTGTCCGACACGCCCGTAGCGATTTTATTTAACGTGTTTGCAGTGCATGGTGCGACGATAAAAAGGTCCGCGGAACCTTCCATACCTAAAAACTCTACGTGCTCTATATTACCCATTAGTTTCGTTATCACTGCGTGACCCGTGGCGTAATGAAGCGTATAAGGATGTATTATTTCCGTTGCCGCATCACTCATCACGCCGTACACATCTGCGCCATGCCGTAATAGTTCGCGTGCGAGTTCAACCGTTCTTACTGCTGCGATAGAGCCCGTAACACCAAGAACTATCTTCTTACCCAACAGAGACTGGCTTTTTGTTCCTTTGATGCGCAGTGTCGGATGTGGACCCCTATCTCCTTCTGCCATAATGGACTGGTCGGGATTTGAACCCGAGGCCTCTCGCACGCCAAGCGAGTGATCTTCCAACTGATCTACCAGCCCTTACTTCTCCTTTCTTAAAATAACATACTCTATTAATATAATTATGTTTGTGCAGTGCCGGTTCATCATCCACAACGGAAACGGTTACCATCTTATTCTTTCATATCCATCCGCAGAAGCAACACGGCAAAAATACTCCCTTTAGCCCTGTCGCTTTTGACACGGTCTTCAACCCGGATTTTACCACCACATTTCTCTATTATCTGTTTCGTCAGCGCAATCCGAGACCAGTGGCAAATGACCCACTCGCTTCAATCTTGTGACCTCAATCTCTCTTTGAGAATAAGCAGTTTTTAACTACTCTATTGCATGAACGAAGATAGGGAATATGTCAACGTTTTTCAATTCCAGTCCACGTTTTTGAATGACTGATAATTTACGCATTTTCAATACCAGATTTGTAATTCGTAATTGATTTATCGAATTCTACATAAATTCCCGCCCCTTTATTCCTGATTAGCCCCATTTTACCCATTAACTGGTCCTCAGCCAGCACTCTTACTATTTTTAAGCCAAGTGTATCGGTTTTATAAATGTCAAGCTCTTCCGGAATCCCAACTCCGTTGTCTTTTACTGTTAATTTAATTCTGTCACCGGCGGATTCACGCATAGAAATTTCAATGCTGCCTTCGGTCATGCCAGTAAACGCGTGCTTTAACGCATTGGATACCAGTTCATTAATGATGAGTCCACAAGGTATCGCCAGAGAAATAGGCAGGGTAATGCCCTCTGCGGTAACCACGGGTGTAATTTTCATTTTAGCTTCTGCATAGATTTGTAACAGAAAAGTTAGCAATCTACGGATAGTACTGCCCATTTCGATCTGTTCTAAACTTTCGCTCTCGTAAAGTTGAGCATGTATAAGCGCCATCGTTTGAATCCTGCTGCGGCTGTCTAAAAGCGGCTCAACAATCTTTTTATCCTTTGCCTTCATTGCTTGCAGATTGAGCAGGCTGGAAATGATCTGGAGATTGTTTTTTACACGGTGGTGAATCTCGCGCAACAATACTTCCTTTTCACGCAGCGATGCTTCAATTTTCTCCTCCGCACGCTTACGTTCGGTGATGTCTCTCCTCAAATCCACGAATTTTATTATCTCTCCATTGTCATCAAATATCGGTGCGCTCTTTATAGAATAGTACTTCCCAAATCTCGCTTCATACCTGTCGTATGATTCTACCTTTTTCGTTTCTAATGAGTTCATGCAAGGGCAATCTTCACCTGGACTATCCGCACCGCTAATGATTTGATAGCATTTTTCCCCTATTACTTCCTCTTTGCTCTTTCCAAGAAGTTTCAGCCCACTCTCATTTATGTTTTCTATATTGTAATCTCTGTCAATTATCAGCATGACATCTTCCAAAGAATCGAATGAATTACGCCAATCTGCCTCGGCATCTCGTAATAAATCCTCCGCCTGCTTGTGCCCTGTAATTTCCTGCTTCAGTTGTTCATTTGCTTTCATCAGTTCCTTTGTCCGCGCATCAACTCGCTCTTCCAATTCCTTGTTCAGTTCTCGCAGTTCTTCCCTCCCCTTCGCAATCCTCTCACTTAACGTAGCAACCACAAAAGCGATAACTATAAACATAATAACTCGAAAATAGTCGTTGGCAGTCACCATTTCCACCCTACCAAAAATGTGGCTGAAGAGTATCAATAAGGCTAAAAATATCGCCACCGCTAAACCTTTTCTTCTCCACCATATACATGCCAGAATAATAGGAATGTAAAAGAAGTGTGTAAAAACAGTGTCGGTTTCAAGTATCGCGTGAAAATAATAAGTGAGAATGCAAGCGCCAGCTAAAAGGATAGATATCACCATAATTTTGTGTTTCTCTTCTTGTTCAACCATTGCACCACTCATACCCACTCTTTTGCTTGATGATTGTTATGTTATATATTTAAATACTTTATGGTGAGTGAACAGGCAGCGTAAAACAAACCGTGCACCCCTTCTCTGATTCTATCCAGATACGGCTCTCGTGCACCGCGATTATCCGTTTCACGATGGTTAAACCTTTCCTTTTCTCCATATCATTATTTTATGCCTTTTCCTCATGTTGACATCGCGCATGATCCCTCTAAAGCCTACAAGCCGGCTTGCTTTGTTGAAAATGGGCGCAATGCTTGTTTCCTGCTTTCTGATCGAGCCATTTTTATGTAATAGCTTTATTGGTATGTTTGCTATGCGTTTTGGCTCTCGTGTAAGATCCTCTAACAGCGTTCTAATTCTCTGCTCCTCTTTTGCATCATCTGGAGGGAGGAACTCAAATAATGTACAATTAAAAACATCCTCAGGTTTATAACCAATTTTCTCTTCTATTTGTGGACCGCAAAAAGTAAATCTGGCTAATGTATCCATCTCCCAGGGCAATTCCACTATCCCCTCCACCAGTCCCTTATTATACCTATTTTTAACCTCTTCCAGCAGCTCTCTTATCTTCCGCTTCTCCACTATCTCTCGAATGCTGTTCGCCAGTTCTCCACACGGAAGGGCAAGGTTGGCACTCTTTACTATGTATCTATTAGCTCCTTTGTTCAAAGCGTCCATAGCTACCCTCTCCTCTCCCTTCCCTGTGAATATAATAAAAGGTGTCTCGTTTCCCGCTTTCCTCAACGCCTCCAGTAATTCTATACCATCCATCCCCGGCATCTTGTAATCAGAAATAATAGCATCAAAATTCTCCTTCGACACTTTATCCAGCGCTTCTTCAGCCGAAAGTACACTATCTATTTTAAAGTCTTTACCACCCATCCGGTTCAAGAAATAGCTTGTTAACTCTATGATCCCTGCATCATCTTCCACATGCAAAATCCGTATTGTGCTTAGACCATTCAACATGTACAACATGCAATTAATAGGACTAATCGAATATAATAATGTCGTACATTGTAAATTATATTTAAAACAATTGACATTTTTTTCCAGTATTCAGAAAGTCTTAAATAAAACTGGTTCTTATCTTGTTTTATAAATGTTGATAACCATGACCCGGCTAACGAAACAAAGAGCATTTAAGATGGTGGAGGACAATTTAAGGGAACTGACATATAAGCAGAGACAGAGACATGACATTTCTGCGCAGCGGATTGCAGCTCTCGTGATACTAAGTGAGTTAATCCTTATCCTCTTCCTATTCCTTATCTCCTCTTCTGGTTGGACTCCACTCGGGATAGTCATCTGTGCGATGATTGTGGGCTCGTTTATAACAAATGTGATATGGTTAGTCCTTATGAGGCGAGAGATAAGGCTAATGGATACGGAATGAGAAGTGTTTTATTTCCACTCCTTATCTATCTCCTTCTCTTCTTCATGATTCAGTCTGTGCATAATCTTCTCCTCTGTGTCACCGTAACCATCACCATCTGCGTCACTTTTGCCACTCATCTCTTTCTCATAAACGTACCGAAAAGCTTGTGTTGGGTTCTGAGAGATTGAGATACTCCCGGCTATAGTTATAATTATTAGAACTGTTTCCTTTCTTTTTGGTGTAGGGAGATGAGCAACGAAATCGCTTTTAAGCTATTAAAGAAGAAGATATACGAGAAGACGGGAATAGACTGCAGCTTATACAAAGATACATACCTAAAGCGGCGTATAGACCTGCGGATGAAAGCAATAGGGGTTGGCACCTCTTACAACGAATACTACCGCTATTTAGGAAAGAATCCAGCCGAGTACGACACGCTTATGGACGGTATAACGATAAACGTCACGGAGTTCTTCCGGGACATAACGACGTTTGATGCGTTCAAAAACGATGTGATACCAGAGGTTTTAGCCTATAAGAAGAAGAGAAAGAGCAAGATAATACGTATCTGGAGTGCCGCGTGCTCCATAGGCGAAGAGCCGTATACGATTGGCATCATTCTGCACGAGAAACTTGGCACTGAGATAAAGAACTTCCTTATTTCTATACAGGCAACAGATTTAGACGCAAAAGCGTTGAATGTAGCGAAAGCGGGTATTTACGATGCCTCGGCACTGAAAAAGCTGAAGAAATTTATGGTATCCCGGTATTTCGATGCCGTTGAGGGTGGCAAATACCGCATAAAGAGCAATGTGAAGCAGCTTGTGAGGTTCCAGCAGCATGACCTTATATCAGGCAAGAAATTCTTGCATTTTGACGTTATCTTCTGCCGGAATGTCCTGATATACTTCGGTAAGGAGCTTCAGAACCAGTTATTCCTCGATTTCTACAATGCGCTGAACGATGGCGGCTATCTGATCATAGGCAGAACCGAGACATTGACCGGAGAAGCGCGTGAGAAACTGTTGTGCGTGAATACAAGAGAGAGGGTGTACAGGAAGGCGGGGACGTAGAGTTAAAAGATTTCAACGCCTGGATATTGAAAAGCTCAGTAATCTGTGTCTTTTTAACTCTCAGGGTATAGATTTACACTGATTTTTGAACTTACATTGTTTTCACTCCTTCTTTCGTCTTCACACTAAATTTGCCTGTGCGCGTATCCAGAGTAACAGTCCGCGCGCATGTCTTACCCGTGTCCTCAGCAATGAGCCTGATTCCCGCCTTCTTTAGCTCCTCTTTTACTACTACCGTGTTCCTTTCTCCTATCTTTAGCGTATCTATTGCTGTAAACATAGAAGCACCACCTGCTATCTTCGCTACTATCTGCTCCTTCTTTGCTTTGTTGCGTATCATCTCCTTTAACAGTGCAGGAACCGCATGATTTGCGAATTTGCAGCTCCTTTCCTGATCTCCATTATTACCATCAGGAAGCATTATATGTGCTACTCCACCTACTTTCGCTGTCCTGTCGTAAAGACTGAGTCCTATGCAAGACCCAAGCCCCATTATTATCAATTGGTGCGGATTATGCGCTACATGCATCTCGCCTATGCCTGCATAAAGCCTTTTTTCCGTCTGTTCCGAAATCCGCTGTCCGTTAACCATTCCATTCACTCCTAATTCACTGCTGCATCCAGCATATTCAATATCGTCTTTAGCCCGTCCATCCGTGGAAACAGCATGATATAGCCGTAGAACCCCTTCTTGCTTTCATCAGTGAAGTCGCACCTGAGCAGGATAATGTAATCTGTCTTTTCCTTATATGACACGGCAATTATTGCATCTTCCATCATTGCACCCATCATACCGAAGGAAAAAGAAGGCGTGGAAGGCAGCAGTGGAAATTGCAGTAAATCTGATATGGCATCACAGAACGAAGAAGCAAGTATGTTTCCTATCTCCAGTAATGCCGATTTCTCCATATCGGTCTCTATGCCCTTTGTATCACCTGGCGTTTTACCCATGAGTATGTCTATGATAGCGAAGGCACTTTTCACAGGGAACAGAATCCGCAGGTTGCCAGTGAACTCGCCATTAAGCTGAAGTGAGATACCCGCAACTATTTTCTCGGCATCTATCACCTCTTTCGCTTCCGCTATCTGAACCACGTCCGCAGAAGGCATATCTATATCTAATGTCAATCCTGTCATCTCTGCTAATGAAGTTACCGCATGACATGAAGCTATGTTACCGAGTTCATTCAGTGCGCCCTGCTGAAAAGGGCTTAGTACCAAATCCTCTTCTTTTAATCTTTCACCCATTTTTTTTTATTTATTTGCCTCCTCCTTTTTTAATTCACTCCTACCGTTGTCTCAAGTGCAGCTAACAGGCTCTTTATACTGTCAGGGTCAGGGAATAGTAGTATATACCCATATATTTCATTTGCGCTTTCCTGGAAATCACACTTGAACAGAATGACGTGCTCACTGCCCTGTGCCTGTGCTACAGCGATTATCGCATACTCTACCATCGCACCCGCCATATCAAAAGCGAAAGTCGGCGGGCTTGGCATAAGCGAGAACTGAAGAAGGTCGGCAATAGCGCTGCAGAACGAAGAGGCTAATATGTTTCCTGTCTCCGTTAACGCTGATTCCTCCATTTCCGCCTCTATTGCCTTCGTCTCGCCTGGGGTCCTACCGAGAAGATGGTCAACGAGCAAGAACGCGCTTTGTTCCGGGAACAAGACCTGTAAATAGCCAGAAAAACCTCCGTCCAGCCTAACCATGTCACCGGCAACGATTTTCTCGACATCTACCAGTTTTGCCACATCGCCTATTGTTGCTACATCCACTCTCGGCACGTCTATATTTATTGTCGTACCGGTCATCTCTGCCAGAGCAGTTACTGCATGGCATGAGGCTATGTTTCCAAGCTCGTTCAGAGCATCCTGTAGAAATGGACTTAGCTCACCACCGTCTTGCTCTTTTTCTATTACGACATTTGCTTCCATTTATTTATTCTTCAACTCCCAAAACTCTTCGGTACACTTTTAGCAGTCTATGAGCCCAACACTTTTTTTATCTCTTCTAACACCTTTGGAGCCTGGAACGGTTTGATTATGTAACCTTTAGCTCCTGCTTTCATAGCTTCCAGCACTTTTGCCTGCTGTCCGACTGCGGTGCACATTATTATTCGTGCATCCGGGTGGCTCCGTAATATCTCTTTTGTCGTTTCGATACCGTCCAGTTCCGGCATGACTATGTCCATAGTCACAAGTTCTGGCATCAACTGTGCGTATTTCTCCAAACCCTGCACTCCGTTCTCTGCTTCTCCCACTATTTCGTGCCCGTTTGCACTCAAAATATTCTTCACCATCATCCGCATGAAAGCGGCATCATCCACAATCAACACTTTTGCCATTTTTTCTCCTGTTTCACCTCCTTTGCTTCCATAGTTATGATATATAACTTGCCTATGCAGGGATATTGTAAGGCAAGCCTAAAGAACCTTTCGAGTTGTTGCAGTTCTTTATTTGACATTCCCAAATTTAGTCTCTGATGATTCAAAATTTAGTTACGGACATACACAAAAATAAATACACACCTTGTTCCTTTCAGTCATTCATGCCACTGCTAACGTAGAGATGTCAATTATAGGTATAACGCTGCCATCACCAAGAATGGTGAACCCCCCCAGTCCCTTAGCACCCTGCATGTGCTCATCCGGTGATTTTACCACTATCTCCTGCTGTTCCAGTGCTGTGTCCACAACTAATCCTATCCGACCCTCGCTCCTCTCTACCACAACCACCACGGAATTAGCTTTATGACCGCCATTGCCACCGTTACTATCGAATAGTCCGAAAATTGACTGCAATCTGACAATCGGTAGTATGGAACCCCGGAGCGAAATCACAGTTGCGCCCTGTATCGTGGCTAAATCGCTTTTAGGCACGCTTATAATCTCTTTTACATTCGATAGCGGGATGGCGTATCTTTTATTGCAGACGGAAATGAGCAATGCTTGAATGATAGCAGTGGTAAGCGGTAACTTCAGGATTATTTTCGTACCTATTCCCTTTTTAGACTGGACATCCACATACCCTCCCAGTGCCTCTATCTTCGTCTTCACCACTTCCATGCCCACACCCCTACCAGAAACCGCGGTCGTCTTTTCCGCCGTGCTGAATCCAGGTAAGAAGATGAGGTTAAAAGTATCACCGTCACTGAGCTTAGCGACTTCTTCCTCTGATAATAGTCCCTTACGCACAGCAGCAGCCTTTAGTTTGCTCACGTCCATGCCATTTCCATCGTCCTCCACGCTTATCACCACATGCCCTGTTTCTCGCTTTGCAGCAAGCGTAACCCTACCTTTTCCGCTTTTTCCTGCTTTCTCACGCTCTTCCGGCACTTCTATACCATGATCTACTGCGTTTCTTAACAAATGAGTTACCGGGTCTACTATCTCGTCCAGAACGGTTCTGTCGAGTTCTATCTCCTTACCTTCAATTATGAAGTCAAGTTTCTTATCCTGTCCACGATAGATATCGCGAACGAGCTTTGGAAAACGGTTAAACACGTGCTCCACCGGTATCATCCGCATCTGCGTCACTTCGTATTGCAGATCGTTTATCGTTCTATCCACGACCGCCATCGTGCTGCCCAGTTCTTCTATATCATGCTCCCTGCCTATCTGAATAAGCCTGCTCTTGTTTATTACCAGTTCACCCACGAGGTTAACTACGGTATCCAGTTTGTCTAACTTTATGCGGACACTATTTACCGCTGCTTCTTTATGTTTACTAATACTCTTGCGATCCGTTTTTGGCACCTCTGGCTTCTTTTCTCCCGCTTCTGCTACTTTTTCCGCTTCCACCTTCGCTTCGCTTATATCTACTTTTTCTATGTCAGCAACAGAAGTAAGAGCATTGTTTATTTCCGCTTCATTCGCCTCAGTCGCCAGGCTAACCTTAAACGCACTATCAAACTGCCCATTTTCTATATCGTCCTGTGACGGAACAGTTTCGGTAACTGTGCCTATTTCTGCAAGCTTGTTTAAGGCTAAAAAAGCTCTTACGCCTTTAAACTCGCAATTCATGTCCACAAAAATAGCTAATTCGTAGCTTTTACGTTCTCCGTCTGTGTTACCAGCCTTCTTTTCTCTCTCTTCTTTATTGCCCTCTTTACCTTCCTCTGCTTTCTTTTCATACTTATCTTTTGCGCCTTCATGCTTATTCCCCTCCCATTTTATCTTTGCGAGCTCTGATAGTACCTCTGATACGTCAATGTCATCGTTTCCGTTTTCTTCGATGCAGATGGTCAGCTCCTCTAACTTTGTAGAGCATTCCAGCAGCAGGTCTATCAGTTCAGGGGTTACACTGCTGCTGCCAGTCCTGAGTTCGTCCATCAGGTCTTCCATCGAGTGGCATAAGTGCTCCATATTCATGAAATCCATCGAAGCAGACATGCCTTTTACTGTGTGTACCGCACGGAACGCTGCGTTTAACACTTCAGCAGCACGTTCCTCATCTGCATCCTCGATGTCTATCATCGCCTGTGTAAACGCCTGCAAGTGCTCTTTCGTCTCTTCAAGAAAGACGTTCAAATATTGTGATATGTCTATATCAGTGCTCATTCTCTTTTATCAACTTCCCTATACTATACTTTTTAATATCTCGCCTGCTATTGCGTGCAACGGTACGACTTTATCTATGCAGCCGAGTTTTATCGCCTCTTTTGGCATGCCAAAGATGATAGATGTTTTCTCATCGCATGCTATCGTTTTTCCACCATTGTCTTTTATCGCTTTCATCCCAACTGCACCGTCCTTGCCCATACCGGTAAGAATTACACCAACTACGTTGGACCCGTAAGTTTTTGCTACTGTCTGCATGGTAACGTCAACAGAAGGTCTGACCGCATTTACTTTCTGGTTCTTGTTCATGTGTACCTTCCGGCTATTTACGGTCATGTGATAATCACCAGGTGCCACGAGTGCAAAACCGTCTGTTATCCTATCGCCATCTCCTGCCTCTTTTACGTGTACACCCGAATGGCTGTCCAGTCGTTCGGCAAGCGAGCGTGTGAAATATGGCGGCATGTGCTGAACCAGGAGCATACCTGCGGGGATAGCATCAGGAAGTGCGGAAAAGATTTCGTCAAGCGATTTCGGACCGCCAGTGGACGAGCCGATGACTACTACCTTTCTGCTTATTCGACCGGGTTCTGCTGGCTTTGTATCTGCATGATTATAGAACTGAATGGGTATCGAAGTGCGAACCCGGCTTCTATTGATTTTACCGGTAGACGCGCATGCAGCCTTTAGCTTCGCTATAAGTTCGTCCCGTACCTTTTCTATGTCTAAGGACAGCGTGCCGGAAGGTTTTGTCACGAAATCAAAGGCGCCATTTGCCAGTGCTTCTAACGTAACGTCTGCGTTCTTCTTCGTGATTCCGCTTACCATAATAACAGGAGTCTCCTTTTCTTTCATTATCTGTTTTACCGCGTCTATTCCGTTCATCTTCGGCATCTCGACATCCATTGTTATTACATCAGGCGAAAGCGACTTCGTCTTTGCTACTGCTTCCTCTCCGTTCTTTGCCACGCCGATTACTTCTATTTCTGGGTCGGCATTGAGCAGATCAGAGATAAGAATGCGCATGAACGCCGAGTCATCTACCACAAGCGCCTTTAATTTGCTCTTTCCTACCGGACATTTTCCTAATATTGCCATTCTCACCTCCCGTACCTACGACTTTATTTATTGCCTCTAACACCTTCGGAGCCTGGAACGGTTTGCCTTTTTCCCTTGCTACCCACCGAACGTACCATCCTTCGAGAGGTCAACCACGTACTTTATGCCTTTCCTCGTAAGTGATTGAGTCGCAGGGTCAACGATGTCCCGCTCTTTCAGATGCTCCAGCATTGTCTTCAGGTCTTCTTCGCTCATGCCAAAAGATTTAGCAGTGGATGCGAATGCCGATTCTGAGAGGTCTAAAGCACCTGCGTACATCATAGACACTACCTGGTTCTCCATATCGCCAAGCTTTTCGTCCATTTTATAAGCACGCAGCAGCTCCATGACATGCCCTTTCAAGATCTCCACTGTATTGCCTCTGGTAATGACAATAGAAGAAACTATCTCCGTACTGTCCGCACCGAAATAATCAATAGCGATAGCGCTGTATTCTGTGCCTTTATAGATACTCCTCTTTTTCTGCTCCACGTTCACTATGTTTGCCCATGCGATTCTCTTATGCACGTCCCGTCCGATAATCCAGAGTGCAAGGTCAGAAATCTTCAGAAGCCCCTTTTCAAGCTCCACGTTCTTGTCCATAGACAGGACTCCTCCTGCACCCGCATGCGTAAAATAAACGTTGAACTGGTAGGCGTTTATACCCATTATCAACTCTCGTTCCACATCGTTCAGTACCGGCTCGTCTGCCGAGACTTGCGTGGTGAGCAACTGTTCTGACACGGCTTCTGATTCCTGCGGGTTTGTATTATCACTGTATTTTATAGCTAAGATACTTGCCTCTTCCCGTATTACGTCCCGGATATTACGTAAAGGGATAGCATAGCCGTTTGTACCTTTGCCCGAACCACCCAGACCTATTTTGGCAACTAACTTATTCATTATGTCGCCAGCAGGACCTGGGATGGGAATGCGCTTACCGGATTTCAGTCCTGACTTCGCGGCAAAGTATAAATAGCCGTCTTGAAGCACCAACGGGCCCTCTTTCCAGTTTCCTTCATCGCCGGGCAACAGATATTGCATTTTGTTAGGCTAATTCCTCCAGTACTTCACTGTTTAGCACTCGCTTCAGGTCTATCAAGATGAGCAGCCGGTTCGGTAGTTTCCCTACTCCCTTGAGATACTCAGTCCCGATAGTCTGTTTTATCATTGTAGGTACTTCGTCTATATTGCTATCTGATAGGTACGTCACCTCAGTAACGGCATCCACGTCCATACCCACGCTATTTTTGCCCACTTCGACCACGATTACGCGTTCTTGCTGCTCATCACCATCTTCCTTTTCTGGCAGCCCTAACCTTCTTCTCAGGTCTATAATCGTGGTTATCTGTCCTCTAAGGTTAATCACGCCCTTAACGAACTCAGCCGCGTTTGGTACCACAGTAACATCGCCTTTCCTTATTATCTCTCGTACCTGCGCGATGTTAACCCCAAACTCCTCACCACCGAGCTTGAAGACCACTAATTGCTGCTGGTGTACGCCTCCTTCCTCTACGCCTATTGCTGCATTTACTTCTGGTTTCTCTATATCCATGTCTTCTTCCATTTTGGATTTTCACCTCCTTCTGATTTAAAAATCGGTATGGGGGTAGATAGATAATGAGTTATCTTATTATCCACCCACCCCCCGATCCGGATTTACCTTCTGACCCTTTTACCAGTTCCAGTTCCTGTAGTCGTACTTTCGCTTCTTCGTACTCGAGAAAGTTCTTCTCCACGAATCGTATAGCATCTGCACTCAGTTGCTCCTCTTTATTCACCAGCTTCCTGTCCGGGTCAAACACTTTTATCGTGCCTTCCTCTATGTTTGTCACTACATTATACCTCTTTCCACTTGGCATTAGCCAGGTCCACATTCGCTCTTCTTTTTCCCCTGCCATCTTTCTTCTCAACACCTATTTTTATTACAAAACGCCACATCATGCTAACATGCGCAGCCCGCAATTAAAGGAGCAGGCATCATATCCACATCCGTAATATCATCTTCATAGAACTCACCTACGAGTTCTATCTCTTCTGCCACTATTTGCACGACGACAGCGATTTTACCTCCTATTTCCTTCTGTATTATGTTCTGTATCCTGATACCCCCGGATTCGTGTACCAACTCATCTATTGATAGCAGAATGTCCAGTACTAATCGCTCCGCAGCGTGTTTACTTTCATAATCGCCTGAATCCTCGGTCGCTATCGCGAGGTCTACCACGAGATTACCGTTTTCTTCTTGCTGTGTTACATCTTCTATCTTAATGCCCTGTGATTCACGCACTAACTCGTCTATTGTTAGTAGAACGTCCAGCATTAAACGTTCCGTGTCTATTATGCTACCACCCTCCATGACTGCTTTCTCTTTTAACACTTCTGCCGCTATTTTCATGTTTACCACACTTTCTGTTTCCATTTTTTAACGCCTCCTTTTTTTAGTCCCTAAGTGCTATTTATTCATCTCGAAAAGAGAAAAGGAGAAAAGGGTTTTTCTATTCCTTTAACTCCCGCAATTTGAATTTGCCTATCATCTCTGCTGCCTGGTCCGATATTTCCGATAGTTTCTCCATACCAGCGCTGAGCTGTTCTACGGCTGCCGTCTGCTCTTCTACTGCGGAAGAGCTCTCTTCAGATGACGATGCGCTCTCTTCTGCCGAGCTTGCTATCTCGTCCACGCCCTTTGATACTTTTTCCACGCTTTCCGCACCCTGTCTTGCACCTTCGGTAACTTCAGCCATGCTGTCCTTGATGTTATTGATCAGAGCTGCAGTCTTTTCTACACTAGCAACCACTTTCTCCAGGTCTTCTCGACCCACTTCAGCACGCTGCGTGACGCTGTCCGTGGCTTTCATGACCTTGTCCATCTCCTCCTGCAAGCTCGTGATCATGCTGCCAATCTCTGCTGTGGACTGCTTCGAGTTCTCAGCGAGTTTTCGCACTTCCTCAGCAACGACAGCAAAGCCACGTCCATGCTCGCCGGCACGTGCAGCTTCTATCGCTGCGTTCAATGCTAACAGATTCGTCTGGTCGGCTATGCTTTCTATCATCTCAGTTGTCTTTCCTATTTGCTCTATCGAATTACCCAGGGCTTTTATTACATCCACAGTACTTGCGATAGCATCCTGTATCTCGATCATAGCTTCTCCTGATTTCTTTGCTACCGCACTCATCTCTTCTGCGTGCTCTGCACTCTCCATAGCGAACCTGCTCGATTCCTCGGCATTGGACTGCACCTGCTGTAACATTGCGTTCGTATCCTTAATCTCCTTTGCCGATTCGTTTACTGTGCCTGAAGTTTCCTGTGCGCCCTTTGCTATCTCCTGAGAAGCCGAAGAGATCTGCTGCATGCCTGAATTCATCTGCTCGACTGAGGCTGCAGATTCTTTACCCACCGATGCGACATTATTTATCGCTCCTTGCAGTTCACCGATTAAATAAGATAAACTCACAGTTGCCTGGTTGATGTTCTCCTTTATCGTATTGAAATCACCGGGTGTTTCAGCAGTGAAATCTGTGTTCAGGTTTCCGGCTGCCATCTCTCCCGTTACTTTTCCGATATCTTTGATTATACCCTGCAAATCATCTCCGAACCTATTCAAGGTGTCTGTCATTTCCAGAAGCTCGCCAGATGCTTTCGTTTCCGCTTTGGTGTCGAGTTTACCAGTCGCGAAATCCTTCATTACCCTTACCACTTCCGTAACCGGACCGGTGATAGACCTGGTAATGGTAAGAGCAACTCCTACGCCGACTCCAACCGCCGCGAGAATAAATACAATCACGAACATGGTGGCGGTGGACGCTGCTGCTGCTGCCGCTTCTTTACCATTCACGAGTACAGTGTCTGCTGCCTCGGTTACCTTGCGTGCTGACTGTACCAGCGGACCTTCGATAGACTGGAGATCAGTGAAATCTTTCGTGGTGCCCACGTAGGCATCGAAATCCTTTTGATACGTATCTACCGCAGTTTTGATTGCCGTGGTCGCACCAGCATCTGCATTCAAACTGTTTATCCCTTCAGATACCTGAGTAACAGATTTCTCGTCCTCTCTCGCTACAAAATTCTTTTCCGCTCGCCTGATAGCTAACAACTGCATCATTAGCGCATTCCTGGTCGTCTGATCGACGGAACTGCCTTTTATCGCATTCTCTATATCTTGAGCATGCCTTTCAAGAGTTGCTAATTGCTCCTCTTTCGTTTTTGTAAGTGTCTGAAGCTCCTCGAAGGCACTCTCATACTCCAGTAGTGCAGCCAGACCTTCCTCTAATGCCGCTTTGTTCTCTGCAAGTGTCACCATAGATTCAAGCTCTGCTGCTAAGCTCTTTACTTCCTCAAGGTCTTTGTTTACCTTGTCCACGTAGCTCTGGTCACCGCGTATTACATAGTTCTTCTCCTGCTGCCTGATGTCTTTTATACTCGTCTCAAGCTCTGCTGCTTTTTCCATTACTCCATTTTGCGCCTTCATGTTGCCGATTTGCATAACTGCAACTACACCCAGCGCGGTGGTCAGTAGCAGCACGACACCAAAACCCGCAAACAGTTTCGGTCCGAGTTTCATGTCTTTTCCTAATTTCATTTCTTGTTCATTCCTCCTATTTGGTTTTTTTTGCAATACTTGCGTAAAGAAATTGGAAAAGGCCGTTAAAGAAGGTTT
>Ga0190285_1000064_pt1 | contig 20279 bp, 39 predicted proteins | sample 48691823_MG_FD_163429 | JGI IMG/M metagenome (GOLD analysis project Ga0190285, IMG submission 163429) | Hydrothermal vent microbial mat bacterial communities from Southern Trench, Guaymas Basin, Mexico - 4869-18-2-3_MG | ecosystem: Environmental > Aquatic > Marine > Hydrothermal vents >...
AAAAGAAAGCCAGTAGACATCACCAGTGACGGATTCCTGAGATTACTTGAGAATTAGAATAGCAATCGTATCCCCAATGCAGGTGTCCCCTAGGATAACCTGTTTATTTTATTATCAATGTTCAAAGGAAAGGATATGGTCGGTCAGTTTATTGAGACCTATCATCGAGTATCTGTTGATAAATTAGAGGAGTTCTGTCTCAGTGACGATCCTGATAAATGCTTAGGATGTAATCAGTGTGACGGGGAACCATATTCAATACTTCTAAACGAATATAGGGAAAGATTCCGTAGTATGGACACCCTAGCACAGTTACCTGGGACTTCATCGAATAGAAGAAAGGAAGAAGATCAGTAATGTGGAAAATACTGCGCTCAAGGGACAGATTCATTAAGCCCTCTAGGGATTATAAGAAGGTTGAAGTCAAGATAACTATAGTAGGTTTTAAGCGAGTTAATGTCCGAGATACCTATTCCAATGATGTGCAGTGGGACATTAAGTTTAGAGTAGATGATCATCCCAAGGTATATCGAACTAAGACCGGTATAGACTCGTACACAGCCAACTATGTATTAGACTCTCCACTTCTCAGGTACTTAGAGAAGCTGGATATCGATACAGCCATCAGGAGATATATAGTTAATAACCTTCTAACTGCAGGCATGACAGCAGATGATATCGAGATAGTATATGTTGATTGACATATCCTTGAATATACGTAAAGCAATTACAGTCAGTCTATCATTTAAAAGGAAGCAACGCCCATCCCCTATTACATAATGGGGTATAAGATACGAAAGATATAGAGAAGCAGTTTATAGATACTATATTTCTTGATCCTGAATATTTAGTCCCTACGTTGGAGGTAGGGTACAATCTAAATCATATTAGGCAGTTTCAGGGTATAGTCCTAGGAAGACCAGGCAGTGGTAAGACATTAGTTGCTAGGTGGATGGCAGATAGGCTATGTGAGAAGTACGGAGCTAGGAACGTCAATGCAGTTTCCTGCAGTGCAGACTTAGGAACTCTATTATCAGGTGTTAGGGGTACATTAGTAAACTTCCTATTCTTAGATGACTTAACTCTGTCGGATACTAAGAAAGCTGATATATCCAGATACTTTAGAATCAGGCACGTTATTGAAGAAGCTACCGGCAGGAAAGATGGTATAGTTATTACATTACTGGGACTTCATAGGTTCTATGGCTGTGACCCTAGTATACGTACCAACTTTGATTTCCTATTGTTTAGGTCAGCACCCACAAACAAGTTTGATAAGAACTTTACAGAGGGATATCTTGGTAAGACACAGATTAAGCTACTGTCTGCTATGGAACTAGATAGGATGAAGAAGCCTGCATTGTTTAATACTACATTCGCTTGGTTGAAGGGTGAGGGAGCTGGATTCATACATACACCTGCACCAGAGTATAATATGCTCTATGATATGACTCAATCTATCTCCAACAGAGAACCAACCAAGGATGAGTTGTATAGATATCTCCTGTGGAAGCAAGGTTACGTAGATGACCCAATAGATGAATCAGTTAAGTACCTCAAATAGAGATAATTACGGAAAGATAATGTCTCATTGGACCAGTTCCATTTTCCTATCAGTTAGGGTATGCCACCTAGAGAAGATTTACCCATATGGAGAAGGTGAAAGATACCAGTACTTTGCAAATACTTATGACGTTGACGCAGTAGATGATTACTACCGTGAGAAAGGGTATGACACTCGGATGGTCTCGTGAAGTGAGGTGGAACTATCTCGTAATGCAGTCTCTCAATAAGCTTCGCTACTATAGTGAAAGAATTACGGTAATAGATATTGAAGTTGATTATAAGTTATCTGAAGGGAGTCTAGAGCGACCTAAGCCAGTATTTCATAGGATACCAACTATTTCATAAGGGGGTTATCTTTGTACAAATACGTATGGGAGATTGAGACATTTGATATACCTGGAATACTATCGGAGTTCCCAGTTGACATACCCACATCTGCAACCTTCTTAATAGATAAGGAATTATGGGATCACCACGGGTGGAGTAAGATAAGGCATTACTATCCTGGCTATAGTCTTTTTTACTGGATACATGAAGTAGAAGTTGACGCTTATGAGTATTGTAGAGAAGCCCTCTCTGGAAGACTACTTAAAGATGAAGGGTAGCCTAAGAGGAGCTATTGAAGAACTCAAGAAGAATGGATACTCGGAGATGGAAATCTCTAGGGAGTATAACCTACCCCTTCATTGGGTCATGATATACGGCTCAGGCAGAGCACTTAGATCTAAGTATCTGTTCAGTGAGATAATCAATCACTATAAGGCTATCACTGATAGAAAGAGCCTGAAGGGGAAGAGGACAGAATCTATTAGATTTCTTAGGGAAGTACCCTTGCCGTACAAAGAGAAGATTCAATTCCTAATGGGTGAGCTGTCGAACAAGCCCATAGGCGTAGGATATGAGAGAATAATAGATGCCCTACGTATCCTATCTAACAAGAGCAGGAATGAGATGAACAGTCTCATAGAGGACTATGGGGATATTGGTGACATAGCCTATTTCCTAGCTAAAGACAGAGACAAAGAAACTCTGCTGGCAGATGAAGTATATCACTCAATCAACCTGATAGCTGAGACCAGTGGGACACACAAGAAGATCAGTGCTATCGTTTCACTGTTCGAAGTAGCTACGAAAGAAGAAGCTAAGTATATCGCCTGGTTGTTGAGAAAGAGAGTGTACCTGGGTCTGAACACAGAGACTATAATCTCTGCTGTTGGAGAATATGCTGGGGTAAATGCGGACACACTCAGCAATGTGTGTTTGCTCCGTGGTACGATTGAGGGCTTACTCATTGCCCAGCAGGGGGATAATGCCCTCAATAATGTGAAGATAGTCCCAGGTACATTTATCAATTGTATGTTAGCTCAACTATTTGATTCGGGGAGAGTTAGGTACCCATGTCGTGCAGATGTGAAGTACGACGGCGCCAGAATCCAAGTCCATAAGTCAGGAGACAATATAGCATTCTTTTCGAGGACCGGACACCTACAGAATGGTATTCCCTTTACAGATGCAGGTTATGTAACTAACGTCTTCAAGCAGGTAACTGGTGCCACTTCCTTCATAGCAGAGTTCGAGTTCATGGCTCGAGGTTCTGATGGGGAGAAGCTGCCAATAGGAGACACACATAGTGCCCTGACCAATGGTGCTGAGAACTTAGAGATCAGAGTATTCGACCTATTGTATTGTGATGGTCACCCTATGCTTAACTGGGACTTTAGATCTAGGTTCCGTAAGCTCAATACGATATTCCCGGCTGAGATAGTTGTAGAAGGAGACTACTTCAACTCTCCACAGGAACTTATGGCTTACTACGACTCTATGGTTGAGAAGGGTAAAGAAGGAATAATGGTAAAGGACCTAGACGGTAAGTATTATCCCTCTAAGAGAAGTAACTCATGGATGAAACTCAAGAAGAATACAGATACAATAGATGCAGTCATCGTCAAAGCTAAGTACGGTCACGGCAGGAAGTCCGGTGTTTACTCCAGTTTCAGGTTGGCAGTGAAGCATCCCTCCAAGAAGACTCTCTATGAGATAGGTGACTTCTCTAATCTATCTGAGTCAGACCTAGAAGTAATAGCTAGGTCTCTGACTGTTCTTTCTAAAGATAAAGAAGGAGTCCGTGTTAAGCCGGAGTTGGTTGTAGAGGTTATTACCTATGAAATAATCCAGAGCAACCAATACAGCAGTGGCTTCTCACTCAGAAGCCCTAGGTTGGTTAGGATTAGATGGGATAAGAAAGTACAGGACATAGATACCATAATCAAGATAAAGGATATGTACAAGGCACAGGTCAGTAAGTGAAACCTATACATAGCCTATAATTCACTGTCTGAGGTGTTAAAGTGCTCATCTTCAAGTGTGATAAATGTGGATATACGTCTGAGCTAGAAGATATGAGGGATAGTCGACTCATGCCATCCGGCATGATAGGCTGGTTACGAAATAAGATAGAACAGCCGGATGATCATTGGAAAGCGAGTGCGTTAAATATCTCAGATATAGAATGGATTCTCTCACTGAGACCTAGACTCGTCAATTACGTGAATTCATCTGGATATATTCTTTCTTCAGTGGAGAGAGCTATACAAACCCGAGATCGTGAATTCATACGTAAGTATATCTTCGAAAGAAATGGAGTACGTCTTAAATGGGTATACATTCCTCTTGCATTTGAGGAGGAGGAAGTGGACTGGATAGATAATAGGCCGGTGTATGGTTATACTGCAACATGTCCTAAGTGTGGGTACAGTGGACCTGGTGATAAGTTCTGATTAGGATGTGTTATTGTGAGTCCCTATGATGAACCAGTTTTCTCTATTAATCTGCTTCCGTATGTAGTGTGTGATGTAATAGACCTGGACTGGCTATGCCCTATAGTGGTCTGTACATCAACAGCTATTGAATCCATATGGGATGAAGCTTCCCCGATCTATAAAGATGACGAGATAGAATTCTATATGGACCTCCCCAAGGTCACTGACATTGGATTCACACGCACGTCCAGATATTGGAAGAAGTACAATACATCATACTATGTGATTGTACAACTACCCTTCGGTAAAGATGAGTTAAATCACTTAGATCTAAGTCGTGCAATAGACCTTATCAATAAGTATAAAGCCAGGACAATACAGAGTCTGTCGGCTGTAGACTATAATAGAAGATTCGTGTACTTTGAGAGTGAAGAAAAGGCTAAGGAGTTTAAAAGAAATGAACAGTCCAGAAGATGATATAGACCCTTGGGACTTCACCATTGATGAAGAACCTACTGAGGAAGAGAAAGCAAGGGAGGCTTTCTCCCAGCTAAGCGAAGAAGAGAAGGGAGATATCTTTGCCCAGCTGAGGCAGATGGTCAATCGACCTCTTGATGAGAACAAGGTTAGAGAAGATATGTTCTATGACATATTATCTGACTCAGGCTACTCTCGTAGAGAAGTGGACTCTATGGGATTAAAACCTTGGAATATAGACATTGAAGAATGGTCTCAGGAAGAGCTCATAGGGTTTATTCGCAAGTGGCTCAGTAAAATTACACAGTACTATACGGAAGAACACTATAATGATGATGGCAGTATCACTATCGAGTTTTGTAATGCGATAAAGACCATGCTCCTTGGGTATGTTGCAGTTAGTGTAAGGGCTAAGAGGCTAAAGGATGAGGTAGAAGATGATGTACACAAAGTTGATCTACCGATGCCCCTTGGTCACTCATTAGAGTGGGCTATAGACACTACACTGAGTATAGCTGAGCAATTGCCCAAGATGAAGGTACCTGAGGTTGATGAGCCTCTCAACGTTGGACCAGACTCAAGTTGTAATCTCTAACCTGCTGAGATAGACTATCAAGTGAGGAAGGTAAATGAAAATAGAACTGCGAGTAGTGGATGAAGAAGCAGGCACCAACCATACGGTTGTCATAGATCCATTGGTAGCGGCTAAACCACAGCCTAAACCAAGGTCTCACAAGAAACCGTATAGACCTGTGTGGTTAAAGCACATGGAGAAAGGTGTCTGTCGGACTCTACGATCCACCAGAGTTATCTAAGTTCCCCACGGTGTGAATTTATTGGATAGGGGATTCCCTAGCTGTCCAAACAAATCGTTAACTGCGAGACTACAGTGAGGAGGAAGATGTATTGAAGGTACATATCAGAACCAGAACTCCATCTTATGCACGGAAATATGCGGAGTCAGGTATTCTCTTTGGAGATGAACCTAATAGACTGTACACACTGCCTGCCGGTGGTTACTATCCTAAGTTCATGGTTATCCTTAACAAGGCTGAGTCTGTAAGGTGGATAAAGCTAACAGAGTTTATAGTTGAGTTAGGTGCTGTTGATGCAGCTTCGTTAAAGGCTCTCTGCCCAGGTCATACTCATATGACAGCTGCAGACATCTCTAAGAGAATGGAGAGAATAGATCCGTCCTGGTGGATTTAAGATGAAGAGTAGAGAAGAAGTACAAGCCTTAAAAGAAGGAGACATCCTTTGGGATAAGATGACCAGAGATCATAATGGCAATCCGCTAAAGTGGAAAGTCGTTGGTGAACTAAAGCCATCACGCCACAACCCTGAGTCCTTTCTAAGACAGATAGAACTTATACTAGAACTATCTGATGAGGAAATAGAGAAGCTGAAGCTAGAAGTTCCTAGGGAGGAGCACGATATTCTAGAGAATCTAAAGGAACTTAGAGGGTACAAAGTCCTTAATGAAGATTCTATGTACGACTATACCACGGATGAAACCATAGCCAGACTTACATTTGTCCTATGGGACATGGAGGATGGTATAACTCCCGAACTAAAGGAGGAGTTCCAGAAACTATCCAGTAAGATTCTGAGCAGAAGGTCAGCTAAGGAAAGGCTAGAGAGACTGGACTTGATATGACATCAATCTATAAGGTAATAGGGGTTATTGATAGAGCATTGCCTGATGAACAGTTAGTTCGGGAACCTAGTTGGAAACCTGAGTGGTATCCTAAAGACTTCTCTCCAACCTATACCCTCCCGAATAGGAGTTACATTAAAATCAATAATCCTAAGCTATCTCTCTTTAGAGATCATCATATGTATCTCTCTGTAAGAGAGCTTGCCACGGCAGAATACTGGTTCCTTCCACCATACTCATTGGTGGTATGGTATTATTCTCAAGGTATTAGCTATGCTGGCAGAGTTATTAATGAAAGTAAGTGGAGGGAACTGGTAAGCTACATGGTAGGACTAACAGATAACTGCTGGATTAACTTCGTAAGGGAAGTTCTAGAAAGATGAAGGTGAGCAAGGGTATCAATCCTAACTGCTCTGAGATAATAGTTAGACTCGGGGTAGAATGGAATGAGGAAGATCTGAAGGAGGAGCTTAAGGCGTTATTACAGACTTCAGATAAATTAGAGATAGGATTGATCAAGTACAACTTTGATGCTGACTATAAGCTCCCTGACTGGGAAAGACATACGATAGTCAGACTACCTGAATTAGGTATTGATGACTTCGTTATCGATGGAGATTCTTTTGTGGCAAAGGAAGTACCAGGCAATGCTCTAAGTTCACTCAAGGTAGAATCCTTGGAGAAGCCTGGACTGTTTGACGTTAGCCTTTTCTTAAAGGGAATACTCACTAGTGGCGCATCTATTTCACAACATGATAACGGGGAAGCCTGCCTCATGATAGGTGACTATGATACAAGTAAGTTCTCTATCATAGCCGAGGCTATGCACGCAGGTGGATATTATTGGCATCCATTTGACGGGGGTCATGGTGATGCATTCGAACAGTGGTGTAATAAGAACCAATACCCAGACATAGCAGACAGGAATCTATATCGGTGAATATAATTGGTTAAGTACATAGAGAACTTCATTCCTCTATCAGAGGAGTTTTCTTATGAAACAATCGAAGGAACTCCAATATATCAATCTGAGCCACATCAGGTCCAGATCGGTTGGATGAGATGTCCCTGTAAACCAGTTGATGGATGTCCTAAGAAGTACGACAACTGGGGTCCTACTGCCTATAAGATAGAAATATGGAATTGTAAAGATACAGACAATGACGTAGCCTACAAGATAGGATTTCTCCATCAGACTCCTATCCTCCTTGTTAAGTATCAGACTGTGGGCAGTAACTCAGTATTCAATGGGTTAGTCTTTGATTCTAATGGTATATTATCAAAGTCTACTCTATCTGCTTGGCAGGAGATGATTACTAAGCTACAGCTCAGTAACATTCTATCAGAAGACTGGGCTGTTATCTCCCGTAGGACTAAGGATGGGCGCGGCTACAAGAAGAAAGAGTATTTACTTGTCAACACCAGACACAGAGAAGAGTATATCATTAGAGATGGGTTGACTATAGAGTACTCAGATATATTTCTGGATTGGCTAGGTATATGAAGGTAAAGGACTATAACGGTCTTTGGTATGGATTGTATATTTGAACACTCAACTAACGTTGAGCCCCGAAAGGGAGTAAACACGAAGGAGAACACATATGTCTTCTAGAAGAAGAAGTAGTGGTACTTCCGAGCAAAGTATCCTAGGGAATATGGCTAGGACTGTCTCCCACGAAGAGTGCTCTATGATAATAAGGGTCTGCCACCAGATACAGAGACCTTTGTTTATCAAGGGACCACCGGCAATAGGAAAGTCCGACCTCGTTAGGCAGGTAGCAATGAAACTTGCAGAAGAGGCTGGGCTGGAATACGTGGAGTACAAAGACAATCCATCAGCCATCAACGACCCAACCAAATTCGTTCTCATTGACCTACGTCTAGCACAATTAGACCCTTCAGATCTGAGAGGTATACCATGGGTGTATGCACTCATAAAGACCAATGACGGTCTGATAGAGGAGGTTCCTATTGCAATAGACGAGGACGAGTTCGAAAGTGTCGAGGTCGAAAAGAATCCAGAACTCCACACACCTGGAGAACATAAGGAGTACGAGGTTAAGACCATTCCTAAACTTCCCCCTGACAAAGATGGAGAACAGATAAAGAGGCACAAGATACTCAAAGTTCCTGTGTCTGTCCTACAGCAGTATCCAGACGCAGAGATAATTGAGCTTGTTACGCGATGGTCACCACCGTCGGACCTGCCAGTTGCAGGAAGTGGCATTATCTTCTTAGATGAAATGAATCTGGCTGCAGAGCTAAATCTAAAGGCTGCATACCAGCTAATACTCAGAAGATGTCTAGGTGAGTACAGAGTTCCAAAGGGCTACAGTATCTTTGCGGCCGGTAACAGGATGGAGGATATGGCAAGTGTGACGCCTATGCCCAGTCCTCTCAAATCTAGGTTCCTGTGGGTGACACTAAGAAGTCCATCAGTAGAGGCATGGACTGAATGGGCAGGAACGGCTGGTATTCATCCATGGGTTATTGGCTACATAAACTTTAAGGCTGTAGCACTGAATCAGTTCGATCCAAATGCAATGGGTGTCGACGCACAACCAACTCCAAGGACATGGGAGTTTGTATCTGATATACTGAATAAGATAGGTACGGACGACCTAAACATGGTTAGGCTGATGGTTTCGACGGCTGTCGGACTGGAAGTAGCTAACGAATTCCACAACTTCATACAGATGAGAGAACAGCTTCCACCGATAGAAAGCTATCTCAAGGATCCAATGGGAACGCGGATAGACTTTAGAAACACCAGCATCGTATGGACACTCCTTTCTGCACTAGCAGAGAGATACAGAGCCAGCAAATACGACAATAAGATACTAAATCCCTGCCTTCAGTTCTGTCTCAGATTAACAACGGATGAGGCAGCTAGGTCAGAGATGGCAGTAGTGTTCTTGACTATGCTCAGGGCAGTAGATCCCAACTTAAAGAATAGGATATCAAGGAACAAGATATTCCATCAGATATCTGATAACCTGGTCCTGTTCGTGGGGAAGGAGTTTAGTTAGCCTGCCTTGGAACAATATCCCTTCTTTATTCCCGATAAGTCCGTTGAATCAATAAGAAGATTCCTGAGCTACTATGGGACAGCAACTTACCATATAATAGTAGTATCGAATCATCGATGGACAGCCTACCCGTACCTAAGACTGATGGTTAAGAATCTTGAGTCCATCATTAACGAGGATGGTGGTAAGGATCCACTTGGGGGAGGTATATCTGATGTTAATACTATACGGACTTGGAGACATGGTACTATAGTGTATTTATTATTATACGCAAACTCGACAGAGGATGCAGTCTACTGGGAACTGTTTAGGAAGTAAACGATAGTGGAAATAGAGGAACAGAAAGGTGTAAGAGTACACGTAGCTGCACGGACACATATGATGAGTGTTCAAGCATATGAGTATGAAAACGAACCATTCAACAAGTCAGAAGTTAAAGTGAACTTAATGTTCAATGACGAGTATTATGATCCAGAAGAACTGATAGATGAGTTGATAGCTGTAATTGCCAATGTACGAAAGTGGTTATCTGAGTAAGCATACTTCTTTTATATTCCGGCTCACTACCGGAGACCCGACCCTGAAAACAATGAGCGGGTGGCATGTTGTCACAGATAAAGAAGTTTAGACTAAGGAAACTAACACCTCTAGAGAAGCTGATGAAGGCTAGGGTAATTCTTCTTAAGGAGAGACCCTTCTTCGGGACGCTTGTTCTGCATCTCAGGTTTATTGAGGCAGATAACGAGTTCCTGATGAAGTTAGTTCCAACAATGGGCGTGGATAAGTGGGGTAGACTGTTCTACTCACCTGACTTCGTAGACTCATTGAGCTTAGAGGAATTACTGTCAGTGATATGTCATGAAGTACATCATGCAGTCCTTCTACATCTTGATCGTAAGATGTCGAGGGATGAAGATATGTGGAATTACTCTGCTGACTTGGTTATCAACGAGATTCTAAAGCAGAACAACTTCCATATACCGAATAACTGGCTTCATGATACAAAGTACAGAGATTGGTACGCTGAAGAGGTATACGAAGATCTACAAACTCTATCACAGTCTCAGCTCGATGGAATGAGAGAGGGACAGATAGATGTGCACATCTATATCGACGTTGACAACCAACAGGGAGATGGAGAAAGCGACCAGTGCGATAACTGTAAAGGTACCGGCAGAGATCCTAAGACACAGCAAAAATGCCAACAGTGCAACGGTACAGGTAAGAAGACATCACAGCAAGGCGATGGCTCAAAGAACTACGGATATGGCTTTGGAGAGGGAGACGAAAAACAACAACCTCACTGGGATAAGGTACTAAAGGAAGCATACAACTACGCCAAGCAACAAGGCAAAGCTCCTCTCGGTATGGAGAGGATTATTGACGGACTGACAGAGTCACAGGTACCATGGCAATCTATAGTGAAGAAGTTTGTACAGGCGACTCTGCCTAAAGACTACACATACTTCAAGCCAAATAAGAGATCACAACAGGCAGGATTCTATATACCGAACCTAAAGAAAGAGGAGATAGAGGTATTCGTAGGCATAGATACCTCTGGTTCTATTTCTGACCATGAATACAAGGAATTCATCTCTGAGATAGTGGGGCTTGACAACCAATACAAAGGTAGGATCAAGTTTACAATAATAACCTGTGATGCTGAAGTACAGACGGTGGATAACTTTGATCACGGATTCGACCCTCGTAAGATGAGAGGTAGAGGATACGGTGGTACATTGTTTAAGCCAGTTTTCGAACACATCAAGGAAAACTATCCTAAGTGCAAGCTGCTGATATACATGACAGACCTATACGGGGACCAAGACTATCTCGACGGATCCAGATATAACTTCCACACACTGTGGATTCTCTGTGCTAATGCAAACAACAGCGACCCACCCTTCGGTACATGGGTGAGGTTAGAAGATACATCAAAGGAACGTGGTAGATTTGGAAGACCTTTCTGACTTCGAGTGGTGCTTGGAGCATCTAACAAGACTTAGATCTAAGTGGTTAGAGGTAGATGCTATAGAAGCAACCTCCACTAGGGAGAGTCTGTCTAAGTCCATAGAGAAAGAGGCTATACTAGAACAGTTCGGTAAGTACTTTAAGAGATGGTACTTTCCCAGCAGTGGCTTCAAGACATCAATAATGATATCTAACAAGCCCAGGTGGGCACCTGACTCTTGGTCTATTTACTTTGAGCCAGGCATGGGTGACCGTAGAGATAGAATACAAGCCTATTTGATTGAACACCCTGTTGAGTTCTTAGAGATGATCAAGTGCGGCATAGATACAACAACTCGAGAACAACAGGATAAGGAATTCGAGGAACTTAGAGAGAAAGCAGAACAAATGATTACGCAGTTCGCACCCATACTTGTATCTGACGAGTTTCTGTGATAGCCTTCACCCAAGTTGCGTAGGAAGCTATCCGTAGGTGTACAAATGACTAAGTTACTAGTTAAGTACTTGGAGCTTCTATACCCAGGGAATTATAATTGGATTCTCAAGACCAGCTATCCTACTCGTGAACGCTACAACCAGGCGTATGATGACTATGTAGCCTTTCTACATATAGTAGCAGATGGCTTTGAGCTAATTAGTTCAGCAGAACTAGCTGAGGCATTAAATAAGATATGTGATAGACTTGAAGGCAAAGATTAGGATAGAACCATTTGGATCAATAATATATCTACAGGATTCAGCTACGACTGTAGAATTAGATAAAGAGGAAACTCGTAGGACCTTGGGATATAGTGAAGACTTTCCCGAATCTAAGAAGGGGATTATGGCTCCTAAGATAGTTCACTTAGAACTTACCAGTCGCTGTAACATGGATCCTCGATGTCACTACTGCTATGCGTCTGGAGACCCAAAGTCAGAGTTAGACACACTAACATGGAAACGAGTAATTAAGGACTTATCTAAGTCCGGTGTCCTACAGGTTACCTTCGGTGGTGGGGAACCTACTCTAAGAGACGACTTATATGAATTAGCTAAGTATGTCAAGACCAAGGCTAAGATGAACTTAGGTATGACCACCAATGGAATAAAGATTAGACCAGATGATAGACTTAAGTGGTTTGACCAGATTAATCTATCAGTCCACAATAACTGGGACTTCATCAGATGGAAGTCTGTCATAGTCAGGAACTATACGAATGTTGGCATTAACTTCTTATGCCGCAAGGATGAGATGTACCAGTTTCCTGATATAGTTAGACATATTCATTCTATGAATGCAGTAACACACAATCACCACGGTAAGATGGAGTTACTGTTGCTGGCCTACAAACCGGTGATAGGAGATATAGATCAGGTAATCCCCAACGACGAAATAATGGAGAAGGGTAACTCAGTTTCAAGGAAGATACCAGTCGGAGTAGATGGATTTACTTTCGATAGGTGCGAGGGTGGATACTCATTCATAGACGTATCTCCTACAGGAGATATCTATCCCTGCTCTTTTGTCAGGGAGCCATCGGGCAACTTAACAGAGAAGACTTTACTGGAATTATGGGATAATATACCAGCTATTGATAAATGTCCATATGCCCCTCTACAATCGCAGACACACATAGATAACGGAGGATAACAATGTCAGAACTAACTAATGAGGAGTACAAACAGGTCCTAAGAGATATTCTGGAAGAAGCTAAGAGGCTAAATGATAGGAAGGAGCAGATTAAGCATCTAAAAGATAGGATTAGCGACATAGAGTACAAGACCTATCAGTTCCTGTTAGATGGGATTACCCCTCGTGGTAAGGTAGACAAAGATGAGATAGACAAATACTGCTATAACGTAAGTTTTAGGATACCTGTCACTAAGACCATAATGGGCAGGACTTTTACCAAGACAATAGGATTCTTCTTTGATGTATACAGCCCTGACATAGTTGATACTAGGGTACATGACTACGATAATCTATATCCATATAACTCAGGGCATAAGAATATATTACTGATAATGGATTTCTCTGAGGATATCATAGCCAAATGTAAACAGAGGATGAAATTAACCAAGTACAACTCTAAGTACAACCTTAGTCTCTTAATAGATACTTTGTATACCCTTTCGATTATAAGAGGGAATAAGTATTTCTATAGAGATGGAGTACCTCCTGTTAAGAAGGTACCAGGTGTTGACCGAATGACTGGTAAGAAGAAGAAAGTACGTGGAAGTGCAGGTCTGAATGTTGGATTTAAGATAGCCAAGGTCACTACGGAGTGAGAATGAATGAGCATAAGTGTTGAGGAACTGTCCTCAAAGATTGAGGAGATAGACTACAACCCAAGGGATAGAATCTCTGTCATGGTGGACGTCTACTGGCCTCACCCGCTGATAGCAGAGAATCCTGTTATGGAGCAGAAATGCCATAAAGTACAGATGATGGAGTTCCCAAGCATCCTATTCTTGGGAGACAACAAGAAACTAATTGGATACTTCAACAACAGGTTCAAGGATCCATATACAGGTGCTCCTATAGTCGGTAAGGTGTCTTGCGTCTACAATGAATGGCTTGCACCTGAGAAGATAGTTGTAATGCTGACGGCACCACTACGTATGGATCCAATAGATGCATCATCTCTCCCTGAGAGCTAATACATCTGTCATACACTATCCATGCCTGGTCTCGATACACCCATTACGATTCGCTGACATAACGTATGGGCTTGTTTCCTGCGTAATGGGTGCGAGAAAACTATGATAATCATAGCCGTGAGCGGTCTTGTTAAAAGAAATGAGTTCAATACGACACAATCCTCTAAAGATATGGGAGTTAGAAATTAACGCTAGAGAAGTCATAGAGACGTCTGGTTTCGGTAAGTTCTGTATCTACGAGAAGAGTATACACTACACAGCACTCTATATAGTAACTCATCTCTACTTACTCAACAAGTTCAAGGAGTTTGAGAATGAGGTAGCATGGAGAGATGATCCTCCACTGATCCACGACCTTACGATTAAGTCCTGTAGCGGACATTCCAATATGTCTGCGAGTGCAGCGCATAATATTGCCCGTAACTATGTAATAGAAGGAGTTACACGTACACATAATATGTTCAAGGCTACCCCTGATAGATTATATCCGATGATATGGTGCTATACCCCAGACTATGGGATGCCGATGCAATGGGTTTGAGACTAGGTCGCCATATATGGCATATTTATATTCCACCTCTAAAGAATGGAGTTAGGATCTACGAATTAGAGTGTGTTCTCCCAACAATACCCGGTACTCAGCACCACATGGAGAAGGTGATATACGGTAATATTACAAATCATACCATATGGCACTATCTTTGGAGCAAAGATTACAATATTGTACAGTATCTAGAAGAACAGTCTAAGGGACAATCATGGATACCAGAAATAGAAGTAAGGAATGGAGAAGACCTGCGGAGATGGTATTACGATGCCGGACCTTAGAATATGTTTCTTAGAAGCCTGTAACTCCAACTCCAACATTAATCCTTCTTATCTTAATAGAATATTCTTTACTGGGTTCGACGATCTATACGCAGTTGAACTTAAGGTCGATGATCTATACATAGCTGGACTCAGGGTCAATCCATTTGCAATAGATGAGATAATTAGTAACTACTACCGTCTAGGATGGATGAGTGGAGAAGACTGGAGAGCTATGTGGAGTGGATTGAGTGAATAGTAGGAGGAGGGCGGAGTGAAGTACTGGTTTACAGGTGATGATCATTTCAACCACTCTAATATAATCAAGTACTGTAGTAGACCGTTTAGGAATGTAGATGTAATGGATAACGTCCTGATAAAGAGATGGAATGAACGGGTTAAGGCAGACGACATAGTTATCCATGTTGGAGACTTTGGTTTCTTTCGCGGTCATAAGAACTATCAGTATTATATCGGTCAGCTAAACGGTACCAAGGTAATATTGAGAGGTAATCATGATAACAATAATGGAGTTCGTACCAACATAGAGTCTATAGTCATGGAGTATGGTGGTGTAGACTGGTGGATTCAGCATAGACCAGTCCTCAAGTTCAAGCATAATATATGTGGTCATGTACACGACCATTGGAAAGTCTGGAAGTCCCATGACAAAGTCTGTGTCAATGTTGGGGTAGACGTCTGGGATTATAGACCGGTAGACATACAGGAAATCATGAAGGCTATATCAGAAGTGAAGGAAGATGGATATAGCGGTGGTAGCGATATTCCAGACTCCGCAGCATAGTTGCACAATTAGAAGTCGTATAAACTGCTAACTATGCTACGGATTCGGGATGATTTATCATAGTCCAACGGACAGAGAGGAAACACGAATGAAGAAGATATGCAAGATATGCGGAGAAGAGTACGAGATAGACGACGATGAAGTCGAGTATCTTGTTAAGGTGAAGATGATTCATCCCTTCATAGTCTGCAAGGAATGTGCAGTGAAAGAAGTGTCAGATCTTCCCAAAGACCTGCAGGACGAGCTTATAGTTTCATTAGGCTCCCCTGAGGGTAGAGAGAAGCTCTGGAAAGAGATATTCGAAGAGCATCCGGAAGTACGAACCGCATACGTAATGAATGAGTTAGAGATTAGCTAAGTCTCTATTCATTACTCATTACCTCAGTCCTTCTCGCAAGGTCGCTAACTTCCTAGGGAGTGCTACGGATATGGGAGTGGTCAATAAACGCAGATGGGATGCAGTCGTACAAGAAGCTAATGATCTGTGCAATGGACTGTACGATTACGGTAGATATACAACCTACATTGTAGTCGAGACGGACAAATACCGCTCATATAGAGCTGTACTTGAGGGGAGGCTCACAATCAAAGATTTAGAGAGGGTTACAGCGAAACCTCTCCATCATCTAGATATGTTTGCTGTACTGATTAGACTCCTCTCTATGAAGACCTCTATGATAAATAGATGGACTTTAATAAATCCTCATCGACAAAGACGGAAGTGCATAGACGAGAGTGACATACCGGAGGTTAGGAGGTTAGGACTTTGAATAAGATAAAACATTACCCGCCGAAGTATTGTCCAGAGAACCCGTCAAAGTTTACTATGGAGATGGAGAAATGAAAAGAATGACACCGGAAGAAAAACTAAAGAGAATTGAACGTATAATTAACGTCAACTATGCTGCAGCTTTCGAGATGGGTATCCCATTGCCAGAACCCATAAGTGATATCTTGGGAGTCATACAGAGTAGTGATGGTTCAAAGCAATTTACGACATATAGGTGTAGTTTTGTTGGAACACCTAGATGTGATAATTATTGCAAGGGAGAGTGTTTAGATATTAGAAATGTTTTCAACTGTAGGTACCGTGAACCCATGCCTGCTAAGGAGACAAAGAATGATCTGTAAAACATACAGGTTAAGGTTTACGATAGTTGGAGGTGATAATACGTGAAGATTGATTGGGTAAAGTGGGCATGGCTTATTGGTTTTCTAGTAGCTTTTCCCGGAGTATTGATATACATTGGATATAGGTGGTGGTTCTCTCTATTTGTTTTCCCGACTCTAAGTGTACCGCTTATAGAGCTCCTTGATAAGCCGATGCTGGAGATAGTGCTTGCAGTTCTATTTTTCTTTGCATCGCCTTCTCTATTCTTCTTGGCTTTCATAAGTTTTATAGTGGGGGTGAGACTCCTGCTTGACTAATGGTGGATGAACCAGCCCAAAGTCACAAAGAGGAAGGAACTTGTCTAAGCTAGGATTAATAGAATATCTCTATGAGATGGAGTTAATAGATAAGTTAGCTAACGCTCCAACTGGTAATGAGATGGTAAGACTGAGGTTTGACTGGTCAGCCAATAACTATCATCGTCTCATGCTACATCAGATAGCTGACCTTAATAGACTAAATGCAAGGGTAGACTATTATCATTATCTAACTCGATCACTGTATTGTTGGTGTAATCTATGTATACTAAAGATGGTATTACTAGGTGTGATTATTGCGGTGAGCTGATCCCAGATATGATGCTATGGATTGAGCTACACGGAACCTACAAGTTCAGGGGAACCTATAATCCATTCCAGTGGCACTTCTGTGATTTCTTCTGTCTAAAATCTAAACTAGAGAAATTAGACTGGGATGGTATGGAGATTGCTAAACATAAGAAAGCTAAGGATAGACTTAGATCAAAGCTAACTAATTGATCACTATGAAGGCTTAAAACGTTGATCTAGATATGTTCTATATTACTAACAGGGAAGTCGGTTTGGTCAAGGATAGGAGCGTATGGGATATACAAGGAGACTTCTATTGGGATCAGCTAACTTTATCTCAACGCAAAGAGATGGAAGACCTATTAGAGGATATGAAGATTGTTTACTCTTCATATAGGGTAGCCAGGATCAAGCAGATAATCAATAGGATAATAGAAGCTAGGAGGAATCGGTCTTCCGTCAACGAGTGGGACCTGAAGGACTTTGCCATTATGGTAGATGATATCCTCGATAATGAGGATATTACCTGGGAAGATCTAGAGAAAAGATACAGTGATACTAAGGAAGAGATACGGGTAGCTACGTCCTATATCGATGGTATCTTCAATAACTCTAGAATATGGAAAGGACATATAGACCTGCTCCGCAGTTATAAGAGACAGCTGGGACTAGGTATACCTCTCACCGATAAACAGACAGAGACTCTATTCAGCATCCTGAAGAGATACTCCAAGCAGATAGTCAGTAACCAGCTGCTGTGATCATATGAAATGGGAAGACCTTATCAATCAGGTCTTTGACTCTATCAGTGATCCTACCTTAACAATAATAATCATAGATTTCTATGGTCTTATATCTAAGGAGTTAGAGACACTGAGGACTGGGGTACATAACAATCCATTTGGAATTATTAAGTTAATGGAAGCCAGAGCTTTACTAGATATTATTGAAGAGAATATCAAAGATGTTACGGGGATACGTCTGCAAGCAGACAGCCTTTCATTGGGAGAGTACATAGAGTATTTAGAGGACCTGAAAAGGTGAGTTAGTGGACTTCACTGAGGAGATCGATGAGATTGAGTATATCTATATCCCAAATCATCTCTACACCTATTCAATAGATAAGTTCCTACAGAGACCAGGCACCAATATAGTAAGATGGTTGAGGTCAGACAAGGACTTTAGAATCCATGATAGGGGATGGAGAGGGATCGTTAAAAGACAGATTAAATTAGCTGTAGACATACGAGGTCATTTCGAGTCAGGTAATTTAAGGATTATAATATCTAGATCGATGGATCATCCGACTTCCTCTATATCCCGCAGATACAAATATAGAAGGAATATCAGGTCTCCTGCCAAAGGGATAAGCAAGTATCAGATAATAGTGACATTCAGTAACAACGGTACTACAGTATTCCCGCTGAGTATGGCTGCTACCATTAATGCAGTTATCACAGAGGGTGTATGGAAATATGTACAGAACTTGAAGATTCAGGAACTAGAAGACATAGACTGGGGTTAAGTATTGAGATAACAATCCATATGGAAGATGACTGTATGAATAATGAAAAGACAGCTGAAGAAATAGCTACTGAAGCTATTAAGAGAACACTAGAAGCAGACGATGGAATCGAGCAGACTATAAATAGTCTACTTGACGATCATTGGGGAGACGATATCCAGGAGAGGATTAAGTCTTATTTATGGTTGCTATCCATTGAGCTTATTAAGCTAAAGGCTAGGTCCATAGACAATGATGATGCAATGGAGTTTACGGTATCTCTCAAGGCTGCAATCCATACCTTACTAAGCTATGTCTTAGAGGATAATGAAGATATACAGATAGATGTACTACTATCCATTATGAGGTCAATACTGGAAGAGAGTGGTGCCTCTGTATTCGGTCTCATTAGTGGCAGTGACGAGGACGAGGAGGAGGGGGAAGATCTATTAAAATGGATATAAAGAAGATACCTATAACAGGCAATCTCGCTCTTCTGTTAGAAGAATTCAAAGTTGAGTCTTATGACGGAGTTGTAATTAGGGATCCATTCTTCTACTGTGTTAACTGTAATACAGTATTTGTATTACCCCCGTGGTTTGAAGTACACTTCAGGTCCAAGCTGAGGAAAGACCCACGTGTATTCCTAGATTTGCATATAGATTGCTGTGAGAAACCCTATACTCTATTTCTATTGCAGAATGAGAAAGTGTTTACACCTACAAACCCACGTGAGTTGTGGGTAATACCAGACACTTTCATAAAGTCCAATATGGTAGCAGATGAGTTCTTATAACTTGGAGACCTTACAACAACTGACTGGATATGCACTTAGATCTAAGTGCTGAAATACATCTATATAAGATAATGTTTATTGACTTATTCCCCAAGGTCACTAGTATGAAGGTTAAGAACATTGAGTCTTACTTTCTTAAAGTAAGGTCACCTCTAATGGATTGTAGGGCGTGTTCACTGCACTACACCTGTTTACAGAAGGTGCCGGGTGAAGGTATTGCTTCTAAGTATTGGTTAATTGGGGAAGCTCCTGGTGCTCAAGAAGATATATACGGCAGACCCTTTGTTGGTAGAGCAGGTCAGACCCTTGACAGGATGTTGGATGATGCTGATCTATCAAGAGATATGTTCTATGTCACTAACATAGTCAAATGTAGACCACCCAACAACAGGACGCCAACTCCCCTTGAGATAAGAGAATGTAACTGGAACAATCTCTACAAGGAAATATCTGCACTCAAACCTAAGTATATCATACCGATGGGCAACACCGCCACAAGGACAATATTAGATTATTATGTGGGATCCACAGCACCTAATATTAGCAGAG
>Ga0190285_1000067_pt1 | contig 20183 bp, 15 predicted proteins | sample 48691823_MG_FD_163429 | JGI IMG/M metagenome (GOLD analysis project Ga0190285, IMG submission 163429) | Hydrothermal vent microbial mat bacterial communities from Southern Trench, Guaymas Basin, Mexico - 4869-18-2-3_MG | ecosystem: Environmental > Aquatic > Marine > Hydrothermal vents >...
GGTGTATCAGATAATTTCTTTGTGCTCTTCCCCGGCTGGACGGAAGAGATCAGCTCACAGATACTTGGATTCAATTGGTCACTCTTCGGCGCTTTTACTGCCTTTATGCATTCTATAATCTTAGTTTTGATTTTATGGGTGCTAAACCTTGGCATTCTCTTTCTTCTCATGCCCTTAGGTCTTTTTAAATCAACGCGAAACGTAAGAACATTCTATGTCCCTTTCTTGTTACTATTCGTAATTGCTAATCTTGTGAAGTTCCAGCCCTGGTACTTCGACAACTATAAGATTTTTTTACACTGGTATGCGCTGACGGTAATAGTGGCGGCAGTCGCGATATTCTGGATATACGATTCGGTATGTGAACGCAAAAGGACTGTCGGTGCGTTGGCGCTTATCGGTTTAGTTATCAGTTGTGTTTTTTTCGGATTTGGAACGCACGTAGGAATGCTGGTGATGGACTATCAGATGTGGTCATGCGAAGAGATCGGGATTGCTAATTGGGTGCGTGATAATACAGCGTCCGATAGTGTATTCTTAACAGGAAGTGCACACAATCATCCAATACCCGCATTGGCGGGCAGACAGCGTGTACTGGGCTACGAGGGCTGGCTGTGGTCGCACGGCATAAAGTGGACGAGCATTGATAACTATAAGAGAGCCGAAATAGAGATGTATAAGGGTAACTACACGCTTATCAGGCAATACGGTGTGGATTACATCTGCATAGGTCCGTACGAAAGAGGATTTGCACGAGATAACCACTTCGCGATAAATCAATCAGCATTTGAAGACCCCGCACGATTCAATTTGATTTTTGATACGATAATAAAAGGGGGAAGATGGAGTATATACGAAGTCACCAGTTAAATTTGTTGACCCATAATATATTACGACCAGTACAGAGAAGAGGAGTATAAGCATGATGCCACTCCTCTCTTTATCCATTCCTTCATCATACCAAAAATGATCCTATATACAATATTTTTTATGCACCGGGTTACGATTAGCTTCCAGAACGTCATTCAGACAATTCGCATCTGCTTATCGTCCAGCAGAGTCAAATTGGAGACACGAACACCAACCAACCGTACCTTCTTATCCCTGTATCTCTCCTCAGTCATCAACTGCTTTGCTATTCGCTTAATCGTGCTAATGTCTGAATGGAAAGTCTTCATCGTCTTAGCCCTTGTTAATACCCTAAAATCCTCAAATCTAACCTTTAGCCCAACCGTCTTGAACACAAAGCCTTCTTTCTCTATCGCTTTGTAAACCTCCTCGGATAAAGCATCTACACAAGCATTCAACACTGATGCGTCATTCGTATCCTCAGCAAAGGTTCTCTCTCTGCTCAACGACTTCCTTTCCCTTTCCTCTTCCACTTCCCGTTCGTCAATCCCGTTTGCACGTTTATGTAGCTTATTGCCATAATTACCGAATTTAGCTATTAGTGTTTGCACATTACAGCTCGCAAGCTGGCTTATCTTTTCTATACCAATCTTTTTGAGCTTTTCCGCTGTCTTTGGTCCCACACCCGGAATCCTATTCACGTTCAAAGGTGCTAAGAACTCTTTTACATGTCCTTCCTCTACTACTGTAAGCCCATCAGGTTTTACGAAATCTGATGCTATCTTCGCCACTGTTTTATTCGGCGCAACGCCAACTGAGCACGTTAAGCCTATCTTCTCTAATATCTCATCCTTTATCAGCCGTGCATAATCCTTCGCTTCGCGCCAATCGCTCACACGTGTGCTGATGTCAAGGAAAGCCTCGTCTATACTCACCTGCTCTATTTTATCCGCGTGTCTTCGTAGAATAGCCATTATCTCTTGCGACACATGCTTGTATAACGCCATATTTACCGGTAGAACTTTCGCATCAGGGCAAAGTTTGTACGCCTTTGTGAGTGGCATTGCCGAGTGAATCCCGTATTCCCTGGCTTCGTATGAGCACGTACTCACCACACCTCTTATCTTTTTCGCTTTAACATCTGTTGATTCTCCGTTTTCCTCCCTTATTTCCCCACCTACTATCACCGGCAGACCTTTTAGTTCTGGATGATCCCGCATTTCAACTGCCGAGAAGAAACTGTCCATATCGGCATGAAGTATTACTTTCATCTACCTGTTTTATAAAAACAGCCTTCAATCCTATTATAGTATAAGTATAGTTCTATTACGTATCAACGCGAAAAAAAAATATTGCATAGCAGTGAAAGATGACCGAAGTTTCTCTTGTACTACCGGCATACAACGAAGCAAAGCGGTTAAGAAAGACCGTACAGCAGGTGGCGGGAGCGTTGCGAAAGCTAACTGTCTCTTTTGAGATTGTCATCGCCGAAGACGGTTCAACCGATGGTACGGACCGAATAGCAGACGAACTCGCAAAAGAACTGCATTATGTTAAGCACCTGCACAGTAAAGATAGATTAGGTCGTGGTAAAGCATTAAATCGTGCATTCAAGTCGTCAAGTGGAGAAATAGTCGCATACCTTGATGTTGACCTCGCAACAGACCTGAACCATCTCGAAGAATTGATAGATTCTATAAGAGCTGGTTACGACATCTCCACCGGCTCACGAATGTTGAAAGATAGCGATGTAAAGCGGTCTTTTACCCGGTTGGTTGCGAGTAAAGGGTTCAATTTTATTACCCGGTGGCTGTTGAAATCCGGGATAAAAGACCATCAATGCGGATTTAAAGCGTTCAAAAAGGAGTCGTTATTCGAGATATTAGATACCGTGAAGGATAACCACTGGTTCTGGGATACAGAGATACTGGTAAGAGCGCAGAGAGAAGGTTACAGTGTAAATGAGTTCCCGGTGAGATGGCGATGCGATAGCCAAACGAAGGTGGATTTGAAGAGGGATATAATAGAAATGGGTACTCAGATATTAAGGCTGTGGCGGGATTATCGGTACAGTTAAGCACCTAAATAACAATTCGTAATTGAACTCAGTTACTTCCTATTTACGCTTTTATATGCCACTTTACAGCATCTTCAAAATCGCCTTTATCTCTTCCAGCCCCGCATCCGTCTTAAAGGCAGTATCCGAGAAGTGAGTTCTGCTCGCTGAGAACCCGTTTACGCGTAGTGCATCAATTAATGAGTATAAGGGAGAAGGCTGAACTTTCAGCGCTTTGCATAGTGCATGATGTTCATAATAATAAGGTACATCCAGCTCTTTCATGCTTGCGTCAACGAGTTTCAATGCCGCCTTCTTTTTCCCCTGCTCTCTTTTTTCTAATTCGTTATGTACCTGCTCACAATACCTGCGCTCCTTTATCGGTTCTATATACAAAGGACCCGCTATGCCTATCTTCGCCCCGCACAATTCACAATTAGTTCCTATATTCTGGATATTGTGACTTGAGACCCTATTGCCGCACGAGAAGCAATGACCGATGAAACCCAGCCGGTTCATGCACTTATCAGCTTTTTCCGCGCCTTTCTCCACTCGTGCAATGAGCCGTATAAAATGCGACCTGGAGTACGATAGCAGCGGTTGTATCGCCCGGTCATATTTGCATAGGTCTCGTGTTACTCTACCCATGAGAATACGAGTCGCCATCTCTTTGTGATATTCGGTATTGAGAGGTTTAGCTGCGTACTTTCGCAAACCACCTGTATGTGCACCGCACAGGGGTGCGGTATCAGTCGCAGTGACCAGCAGCAACTTCTTTACCGATTTGCATGCTGCGTCCAGAAACGGCACTGGCGATCCAAAAGGGTCTAAGTCCACTAAATCGTATCTGTTCTGTAATAGCAGCACATTCGCATCCTCGTTATATGCTTTTGCCCTTTCTTCCACTTCATTCAGCTTTATATTTCTGGTTATGCATTCGTAAGCGGGTTTACTCCAATCGTTTATAGTCACGGATAGCCCTACTTCTTTCGCCATTCTAACGCCTCTCACACCTGTTCCGGCAAGTGCGTCTATATATCTCAGACGTTGCGATTGTTGCATGGAAACAAAAGCAGCTACGCTTGCTATATCTATGTCCCGGCACAGTTCCATCCGGGGGTTATAAAAAATAGCCTTTGTGGGTTGCCTCGGTATTAATAGCCTTGTGTGTCCTTCTTCTGTCTCTAAAAAAACATTTGTCATTACATATTATTAGTACGTAAAAGGATTAATCTGTCTTGTTTGTCTTTTACTCACGCACTTTTTAGTAATACCGATTACATGATTATTGGAATAGACGATACCGATTCAAGAAAAGGGATGTGCACCACATATCTCTGTGCCGTTTTAGTTGACGAGTTAAGAGAGTATGGTGATGTCTCCACGCCACGGTTGGTACGGTTGAATCCCTGCATTCCTTTTAAAACACGTGGTAACGGTGCAATATCTTTTGAGGTAGTATGCGCGGGAAAAGAGGAGGAAGTGAAAGAAGTTGTAAGAACCCGGGTATGCGAGTTATCGGAATTAAACGAGGAAGGGACGAACCCCGGAGTTGTTTTCGGCTGCGTATTGGATATAATTAGTTACGCGGAAGAAGAGACTTTAAAGCACTTTTACGAAAGAGCGGTTAGAGAAGTATTGACTTTAGAAGATACTTATTCAACACTCGCAGATTTGCAGTTCGATTACTTCGGCTTGAAGAATAGGCGCGGACTAATAGGTGCATTGGCTGCTGTTTCCTTTTTCGTGCTACAACGAAACCAGCCCAATTATTACGACTTCACATACGAACTCATAGAATACAGGAAAAAGCAGAATCGTGGTAAAGCGAGAGTTATAGACGAAGCAAGCGTGTGGAAAGCAGATGCGGCTACTTATCCTTTAACCTGGGATACCGTAGATGTCGCGAATAACAAAATTGTCTTTGCGCCGCATTCGCCCTGTCCTGTACTGTTTGGGATAAGAGGCGACAGTGCGGATGCTATATACAGAGCGGATAAGCTCATACATGCCGAACCAGAGGAGCGTAAAATGCTGTTCATAACAAATCAGGGCACGGATTCGCATTTAATACCGCTTTATGCAGCAACGAAGGCGAAACTACATGAGTTCCATTCTTATAGTCTGGTCGGTGAGGTCTGTTCCAATCCGAAGACAATAGAAGGCGGGCATGTGGTATTTCCTATCTCACTATCTGACTCAGGTACTATCGAGTGCATAGCCTACGAGCCGACAAAAGGTTTTCGCAATCTCATAAGGAAGCTGCGAGTTGGTGACGAAATCACCGCGTTCGGATCACAGAAGAAGGGAACGATAAACCTGGAGAAGATAGAGATAAGGAAATTAAACGTCGTGGAAGAGCGTAATCCCAGATGTGGCAAATGCGGGCGAAGTATGGACTCCGCGGGACGATTGCAGGGCTACCGGTGTAAACGCTGCGGGACTCATCGTGCGCATAAGGAAGTGGTTACGATTAAGCGGCAGATAGAGGAGGGTTTTTATGAAACACCACCGGTTGCAAGGAGGCATTTGTCTAAACCTCTGGTTCGTGTTACAGCCAAAAGAATACATCCGAGCAGGTGATAGTAAATAAAGAGCAGGGATATGTATGATTGATATGCAGCGCATATAATGCTGTGCCTTTATATAGTCCTTAAATATGTTTAATATTTATCAGCGCCCAATAGATGGGAGAAGCGCAGAAAAGTTAGGAGATAAAAGCGGAAAATGGCGATAGATAAAGTAGCAGGTATAGCTGCTTTTGCACTTGCGTTCACGGTTGCCCTCGTAACAGTAGCTGCGGCGGCACCGCCAGTACCAGCACCGAATAGCACCGCGGGGATTGTTACCTCAACAACTATTGAGTGCCATGGCACGGTAAAGGATAGTGTGTCTTATGAATCGACATGGAGTACAACAGATCACAATGGCAACCTCGAAGAAGAAGAGCGAGCAGCGAAAATCCAATATTACTCTTCCTTGAATGCTGTTAATGGGTTTATCCGGTACACTAATGATGTCGTGGGTGACGGGTCAAGTGCACCTAATCTTGCGGCTGAAAGAAGGATAGGATATGTAGCAGATGATAGCAGCCCGATAGCCTGGTTGGATGCCACAGAGAATGTAGGTATGACTATCGTCTCCGAAGGCGACACCAATGGCATAAATGATATAGGAGGGCTTTGCCCGTTCCAGCAAAATCAGTGCATACCGCCTTCTTGCACGGAAATAGCCGCCGGCAGTCAACTGAGCCGGGTAAAGGTTGTGTCTGCAAGCACAAAAACCAGCGTAACGGCAACGGAATCACCAAGGCTGCACCATGAAATAGATGCGCGCGGCAGCGATATGTGGGGCTACTGGGCAGATGCAAACCATACAGAAGGGCCCTATGGTATTGGCACGGTAAGCGCAGGCATGAAGGTGAGTTCAACAGAGGGACAAACGTGTACTAATGACTATCCAAAAGCAGGAACAACGACCTACAGCGAGATGACCACAGCAAGCGGTATGTGGAAGTTCTCCAAGTCAATGACCTACCAGTCGCAGATACCTTCAGTAGGTATACCTGGACAATACCCGGTGTTCCATACGCCAGCGTAGTTGCTTATAGCAAGTAGCAAACGGGGGTACGGACCCCCTACTCTTATTTTTTTGCTGTTCTCCCTTCAGACCTAAAAAGTATTTAACCAATATCCTTCACCATGTAAGGCCCTTCTCGCTTGTAGCCAAACTTTGCATAATATTCTCGCACGCCTATACCGCTCATCACCGCTATTTTACGGTAGCTATTATCAACAGATATCTCCTCTGCATGTTTCAACAATCGAGCCCCGTAGCCACGATGCTGCCAGCTATGCGCTTTCTCCTTTCCTAACGGGACTAATTCGCCATAAGCATGCAAATCACGAACCAGCGCAGCGTGCTTCAACTCCTGTCTGTGTGGCTCGCATGGAAACCTTAGCCTCAAAAGTGCAATTAAAATGTCATTCTCAAAATCGTCAAAAGAGAGGAAATATTCTGTACCACCACACGCCTCATACCGCTCGGACATAAACTTTATGCTGCTATCGACTGCTATTTGACCACGCAACAGGGAGAGCCCCGCCTCACGGCATCTTATGCACTGGCATTTATGTCCTTCTTCATGCAGCTTTTCATTCACTAACTGCCTTAAATTGCTCTTCTTCACTCCTGCCTCTATGAACTGAGAAGGAATATCACGCTGTATCCTTTGTATTCGAACCCATTTAGGTATTATTCTTTTCGCATAACCAATTATATCAATTGCCTCTTCTTCACGTATCGGCTCATACTCTCCCCGTTTCCACATATCGTATAATCTCGTACCTTTTACTACCAGCGTGGGATATATCTTCAGATAATCCGGCTTGAAGTGTGAATCGTGGAAGATACGGTAAAACATCTCTTTATCGCCTTCCGGGGTAGAACCCGGCAAGCCAGGCATCAGATGAAAGCCAACCTTCAATGCGCTGTCACGTGCTTTACTGTTCGCCTCTATGGAATCTTCAACTGAATGCCCTCTGTCTATGCTATCCAGGATTTCGTTGTTTACGCTCTGTACACCCAACTCGACTTTGGTTGCTCCCATCGCCAGCATCTGATCTATTTCCTTCTCTTTTGCACAATCGGGTCTCGTCTCAAAAGTGATGCCAGTGTTTCTTATCTCTCGTCCACGTTCTGCTCCAAAGTCCTTCAGCGCTTCCAGACACCGTTTCACGAACCAGCTCTGATAATCCCGCGGTCTCGCAGTTAGCGTGCCTCCCATCAGTATCAACTCAACCTTCTCGAATTCGTGCCCTATCTCCTCCAGTTGATGTAGTCTTGAACGTACTTGCGCGTATGGCGCGAAACCATTCTGAGCTGCTCTGATAGCTGCTGGTTCCCTACCTACGTAACTCTGTGGCGACTTGAACTGCGATGAAGGACCGCCGGGACACATTATACACCTGCCATGAGGACAGGGATAAGGAGAGGTCATCACCGCGACGGGAGCAACGCCCGAAGCCGTTCTCATTCTCTTACGCTTCAGTTTCTCTTTTAATTCATCCCTGCTTAATTTCAGCACATCGGAATTCCTCGGAATGCTACTCAATCCGTATTTAGCGCTTATTTCCTTCTTTAGCTTATTTATGCCCTCTGATCCTGTTGAGTTTATTGTATCTGCTATCTCCTTACAAGCGGCATCATAAATCCTCCGCTCTGCATCAACTCCGGCTGCGCCACCTGCCGCTTCACACATATCCTCTTAAATATTCGCTCTCCTGTTCCACCTTCTCCGCTTTCTCTTCTATCGCTTCTAAGCTCTTTGCCATATTTATCTGCGGTTTCCCCTCGCTTCTCCTCCTCTTTAAATCTGAGCTATCAATCTCAAATCCCAATACCTCACTCAGCTTTTCCAGTAGTTCTGCCGCCGCATCATAATCTGGAGCTTCGGGATATTCCGAATTTTGGGTGGTATTTGCGAACAGACAAACCCCTTTCAGACCTTTTGCACGCCCAACTGCGACTACAATCCCGGAAAAGCCTATGAATCTATCTACGTTTGTTTTCTGAGTTCCAAATTTGTACAACATATCATCCAGTAATTCCAAATCGGTTGCACAGCATCTTATGCCCTCCTCTATTACCTGCGCACCCAATGAAACCACTTTTTTTACATGATAGGCATTAAATAGACCCGTGACTTTCTCCGCAACTACATATTGATTGAGCGAATTATACGCCTGATAACCCTTCACGATTATAATGTCTTGCTTCCCGCTTTTTACGCCATAGAACTTCACACACGGTAGCTCAGTCACACCATCCTTAGCTATTCTCACGCCAGCACTACCGGGTGCACCGAGATAAGAAGGACCGTAATAAATAGCAGGGAACCCGTAAGAATATAATTCAGCAAATAATCGAGTTTGCAATTTGTCCACAAGCTCGTCTACTACGAGTTTACCGATTGACCTTAGCCCGGGCGAGCCTACTATTGCTACCGGCTCCTTCAGTTCTATCTCATCTCTGTAAACTATCCACGCTTTTTTCGTTTTGTTCATGGTTTTAACTAAAACTTTGGCATGGAAATACTTTATAAATATTTAATTGGCAACCGATTCCCTTCTATCTTTAGCCATTAAATCTTAGCGAAATTGACTGTTGAACGAAAGATTTTTATTACGCATTGAGATGATAAAACAGTTTAATCGTACAGAACAACTAATCCACATTAATCTGCTTGCTCGCGTGATGCGTTTAATATATGCGTCCTTAATGCTGATGCTCATTCACTATCTCCATCACCGCGTTTAATTCCGCTTCATCCTCTATATCAAATTCATATACCACTCTCGCCCATTCTCCGTTCTTTAGCAGCCAGTTATAGTCATCTCTCAATTTGGCATTCTTCAAAATGGTATATGCAAAATTTACTTCCGGCGTTCGCTCCACGTCTCTGTATGCAGTTCTGATAATCGTCTCTGCTTCCCGTTTGTCCTCTGGAATCGAAGCAGCATCGATATTTAAGACGTCATAAAACGTTTTATCCGCACTGTATTTCGTCCAATCCTCGTGCTCAGTCTTTATCTCTTCATACCGCTTCAGATCATCGAATCGTGTAAGCAAAAACAAATACAAATCGTCCTTACCCGCCCATAGCACTCTTTTAGCCTCTATCTCTTCCAGTTCTTCTTCGTCTATCGTGTCGTTTGCAAAATCGAGCATGTAATCATATTCAAACCGTAACTGTGGGTTCGCCAGAATATTACTGATCTCCGCTCTCAGCCTGTTCATTCCTACTCGTTCTTTACCTGTCTTTTCATCCTTGCTATCTGCATCAACACCTAAGACCTCATAGAAGGTAGGTGCGCCGAGACGAAACAGTTCAAGCCAGGCGCCCCTTTTTTCCACTATATACCGCTGGGTAGCATACTCTTTCTCCCGTTTTAACCATTCATCATGATATTCGATCATCTCCCGCCTCTTATTAGGGGGCAAAGCCTGCGAAATCTTCAGGAAGAGACGTAAAATGGTATTATATGTGGAACGATTTATCTCGGTACTCAAAGCCTCATACGCTCTTTCTATCAGTTCCTGTGAATAAACGGAACACTTCTTCTTCCGTTCATACGCTTTTTTACACTCTTCTGCTGATGCCTTTTTCGCTATACAAAGCACGCAGTAGTAGCTTGGCAATCCTGAATATAGATCATCAGTCCATTTCTTATACGTCTCCTCAAACCGTTCGATTTTATCATATATCCTATCTAATCGCGAGGGGTCCATGTACCGCGTGGGTACTTTCCAGTAGGTGTCCTCACATGTGAAGGGTTCCAGCCATTCGTCAAATGCCTTCTTCTCCTCTGACATTTGTTCTATCACTTCTTTCTTAATTCTAGCCCTGAACCATCCGTAATACCCGTTTCCCTTACCTGTTGCTCGTCTTGTAGCTCATTATCATTGTAAAAGATGCTCATACCCTTAGTTAAGATACCTTTTTCTCTGAGTTCGCGTTTTACATTCCTGATATGCCTATTTGGGTTGAGATAATAGCTAAGAGTATCTTCTGTTTCCACATTCACCATTGTAACCCTTATTGCGTGTATATTTAGCATCTTCTGCATCCATTCGTTCTTCTCGTCTTTCGACAGTCTGCCCCGTGCCTCCATCTTTACCGTTCGCTCATTGCCTGAATCGTGATCCTTTGCCGTTACATTTAAAATACCAAATTCCTCCCCCACCTCGAATGTAACATCTATTTTTGACTCATCCATCGGCTTTGGCTCTATTGAGATAAAAAATTCGCCCAGAAAACCCTTATCCTCTGGAAATATGCCTTCACCCTGATAAACTGTTATTGCTACCTCGTCCATATAATCCCATGGATTTGTAAATCCCTTTGTTCTACTGATGGGAATCTTTGTATTTCTCGTGATGATCTTTTCAACTGTGCCATCAAAAGTCTGGATACCAAGAGAGCGGGAGATAACGTCACTTATTTCCACCGGTCTTCTTATATTGCCTGAGGTCTCTTTTAGGTTTTCCTTCATGGTTGCGACCGCAGCTCCAAGTGCAACTATCTCCATTGGATCCACTTCTCGCACTGGCTCTTTACCAAGAACCCCCTGCACAAACTCCTGTACTGCCGGTATGTATGTAGTTCCACCCACTAAAAGTACATCATCTATGTCTTCAGGACGAAGAGATGCATCGTCAAGCACCTGTTCCATCGGCTTTCTCGTTCGCTCTATAAAATCCGCGATCTGTTCGTTAAATTCCTGCCTTGAAAGTTCATAACTGAATGCTACTGGCGCTCCTTGTTTAGTACCTGCATAGGGCAAGTTGATGGTCGCGCGCTCTTTGCTCGATAGTTCTATCTTCACACGTTCCACTTCTTCCCTCAGCGACTGAAACAGCGCCTGATTCTTACTTCTCTTCTTCCTCAAGTCTATTTTATGCTTCTCTTTTATCTTATCCAGCACAAAATCCACTATTCTTACGTCTATATCGTCACCACCCAGATGGTTATCTCCGCCCGTCGCATCAACATCGAAAAAGCCATTACCCATGGTAAGAATCGAAACATCAAACGTGCCGCCACCAAAGTCATAGACAAGTGCTCTTCGATCCTCATCCGCCCGGTAGCCTAAAGCCAGTGCGGCAGCCGTCGGCTCGTTTAATATCCCTCGCACGTTTAAGCCTGCAATCTCTCCTGCATCCTTAACCGCTTGCCGCTGTGGCTCCATGAAATATGCCGGTACTGTTATTATAGCATCGGAAAATGAAGTTCCAATTCGCTTCTCGGCGTCTTGAACAAGTTTCCGTATTATATGTGCTCCTATGTATTCCGGTGGATACGAGTCATTGCCTATTTCTACCCTGTGGTCAGTGCCCATATATCGCTTGATTGACTTCACTGTGCGCTCTGGACTTGCAATTATATTTCGCTTTGCTTTACTTCCCACTTCCACAACTCCGTCCTGTTTGAAATATACAACCGAAGGTGTTACACGCTCACCCTCGCTATTCTCTATTATTGTCGGCTCATCCAGTTCTATAAACGCCACTCCTGAATTGGTAGTGCCAAAATCAATCCCAATTACCTCTTCTCGCATTGTATCAACTCCTACAAACACATTGCCATTTCATTCATCTGCAAATCATCCTCTCGTGTTCCTTCCTGCCGATCACGATTTAACGATTCCTTTGCCCGTTTCAGTTCTTCTATCTCTTTCAATACCTTCTCTTTCTCTTCTAATAGCTCTTTGTTGTATCTATTCAAGGCGATGTCTTCAATAACGGTCTTTTCCTTTTTCGTCTCCAGCTCAGTCAGAGCTTCACGAATGGTGCGTAATTGCTTCTTTATGTCTCCAAGCTCAATGTTCAAAACTTCCCTGTTCTGCTCCAGTTCATGTATCCGTGATTCCTCTGTCTCTCTTCTCTTCACAACTTCTTCCGTCTGCTTCTTTAATTCCACTCCACGCGCATCAAGTTCTTTTGCCATTTTCTGAAGCATCGCCTCGTTTTGGCTCAATTCCCGCTCTCTCTTGTCCAATTCCACGTACTTGCGCCTGAACACCCGTAACTCAAAGCCACGTAAAAATTTTGATAGAATTCCTTTAGACTTTGTGTACTTTGCTTTCCCTTCTTCACCGGCTTCGCCCCCCTTTGAGATAACTACCTCTGCGGGTCTAATTAGTTCACCGTTTAGTGTGTACCCCTTTCTCACCAGAGAGATGACAGTCTTATCAGGAAGGAAGGTATTTGGTGTGGCTTCTATTGCAGTATGCAACTCGTCATTAAACCTCTCGCCTGCTGATGGTGCAATAGGTGTAACACCTAAAGAATGCAGCAATTGGTTGTAGGTCAGTTCCAGGTTATTTTTCGTTCTCGCCAGGATATTATCTACAAATGCAAAGTCGTTATCCGGGTTGGTGTTATAGCTATCTAATGCGCGATCGAGCGAATCGGCAACGCTGAGCAGTTGCCTGGCTAAATCTCCCTGCACCTTACCACTCACCTCTTCTTCTCTATCCGCTACTCTCTTTTTATACCTTGCGAAGTCCGATTTCAGTTTCTGGCATTTCTCTTCTGCTGATTTTATTAAATCATCCTTTTCTGCCAGTTCCTCCTTTGGTACCACAACTAATTCATTCTCTTGCATCGTCATTCTATCAAAAAATAGGGTTGTATTATAAAAATAGGCAATAGATAATTATTCCACATAATGCAATATAGTCACTCATCACAAATTAACTCGAATTCAATGTATGTGCCAAAAAAACAGTGCAGTGTCCTGAGAGTTAAAAAGACGCTGATGATCTACACAGTTGTAAAACGGTTCTCTTTCAATGTTAAGGAGCAAGAGGAACAAGTAAGGACTGTTGGTCAGAGTAGGAAGAGCTAAAAGGAAGAGCTAAAAGGAAGAGCTAAAAGGAAGAGCTAAATTATGTGATATTATCCATACATGTATTGAGAAGTATCCGCTCCTATTCCATCACCTTTATATACCGCATCTTTCTCTCTTTGTTGTTTTATTCTCTCTTCTACGCCTTCCGCACTCTCTTTGAACATCGTTTCTATCTTCTCCGTCTTTAACTCTAACCCGGACATCTTCTTAAATGCTCTAAGTGCTCCGGCACATGCCCTCAAGTCCTCTGGATATTTGCCCACGCCAAGAATAGAATAACTTTCAATCCCATGTTTAGCAGCGAAACCAGGAAGAAGCCCAGTTCTACGAATAATCGAATACCTGCCAATGTTCTTTCTCGTCATTTTCTCTGTCCCTGGGGGGACTTCCTTCTTCGTGCCTTCAAAGAATCCCAGATAGGCTTCTATTCCCGATTCTGTATTCCGGAACGGCTCTTGAGACGGCATAATCACACCTACCGTATATAACTCTTTAACACTCAACTCTTTTGCGATCAGAGCCACGTTCTCTGCATGTTTATACGTCGCTTTTGGTATATATTCAGCCTCAATATATTTACCTACATAACAGAATAAGTTTTTTTCCTCACTGTACCAAATCTCGTCATGCGGGATCTCAAATTCCGCCTCCCGTGCTTCTACAATAGGGGGAAAGTTATAAGAATACAAATTCAGTATCTCCTCAGAATCTTTTAACAGCTCCTTCAGATGATACGGTATGATATTACCCAGCGGTGGAAAGCCAGCAATTAAAATATTATTGCAATTCTTTATCTTTGCTTTGAACTCCGTCTCCTCCACAGTCCAGTAAAGCGTGAAATCTTCAATTGTAAAACTCCCGTCCACACTCCCTTCCGCTTTTGTTGTTCCCATTTCTCAATCTCGCACCTCTATTCCTTTAGTCCTGATTACTTTGTTTTACGCTTTCCCTTTTGCAATGATGAATACACACTCGATTTTAACGCATTGATTCATTAAGAAACAATATAGCATATAAACATATTTATCACGGATTGACAAAATGAGAGAGGAAAGGCATGATGTTATAGTAGTAGGAGCAGGCCCCGCGGGCAGCGTAACCGCAAGAGTCGCAGCGGAGCATGGATTAGATACCCTTTTGATAGATAGGAATCTGGAGATAGGTGTGCCGGTGAAATGTGCGGAAGGCGTGAGTAAAGAGATAGAGGAACTTGTTACACTGGACAAGAAATGGGTGTGCGCAGAGGCGAAAGGCGCGAATATTTACAGTCCCGACGGTACGAAAGTGGTCATGGCTACGGAAACGATGGAAGAAGTGGGATATGTGCTCGAACGCCGAATATTTGACAAGTTCCTTGCAAGTGAAGCAGCGAGAGCTGGTGCGCAGGTAAGGGTAAGAACAGAAGCGTACGATATTATCAAAGAAGACGGATATGCAAAAGGCGTTTATGCTCGTGGTATGGAAGAGAATACACGCATTCATGCACAGGTCGTGGTTGGTGCAGATGGCGTAGAATCAAGAGCCGGCAGATGGGCTGGTATTGACACGCGGCTGCCTCCTTCTGAGGTATCTACATGTGCTGAGTTTCTTATGTGTGGTATAGAACTGGATAGTAATTTTTCTGAGTTCTTCCTGGGCAGTAAAATAGCACCAAAAGGCTATGCATGGGTATTTCCAAAAGGGGGCGATTGTGCAAACGTGGGTCTTGGGATATGTGGCGATGTTTCTAATGAAAAGCACCATGCAATTGATTATTTGCATGCTTTTGTACGTAATAAGTTCCCGGAAGGCAAAGTAATAGCAGAGATGTATGGTGCTGTACCGCTTAGCGGACCGTTAAATGAAAGCGTAGCAGATGGGCTTATTCTGGTTGGTGACGCGGCGAGACATGTCAATCCACTGACTGGCGGTGGTATTACGTATGCAATGCGCGCAGGCGAGATAGCAGGTGACGTAATAGCGAAGGCAATACAGGAGAAAGATTATTCAAAGAAGAGATTGAAGGAATACGAGAGCAGATGTAAAGACAAATTTGGCAAAAGGCTGAATACTGGTTTGAAAGCAAAGAAGTTCTTCTTCGAGCTCTCGGATAAAGACCTGAATACGCTCGCTCATTCGTTAGAAGGAGTAAAGATAACGGAACTCACGCCATGGGCACTGCTGAAGGAATTGATAAAGAGGAATCCGAAGAGGCTGTTTGGACTGGCGAAAATGCTGTTTTAATCTTGTCTTTACAAAAAAAAGTACTTTTATACCACAAGATTAAGTATTTATTACTAGTGTAGACAAAAATGGCAAAACGAGGCTTACAATATTTCACGCTTTCTGAGATAGAACCCCGCATCTGGTTCATGCTAACAGGCTGTAACTTCCGCTGTAAAGGTTGCTTCCGCCCAGCACGCGATGGAGGGGGGACCCTGCTCAGCGTTGAAGAGACGCTGGAACGTGCAGAACAGGCTTGTCTCAAACATTATGGGCAACTTCCCAGCAAAGCGATGATTACTGGTGGTGAACCCACGCTTGATAGGGACTATCTCCTGGGGCTTGTTAGAGGCTTGAATGCGAAAGGTTTTAAAGAGATTATCCTGATGTCCAATGGTTACGAGATAGGTAAGCACGATAATTATGCTTCTGAGTTGGTAGATGCAGGCGTAACCGAGGCGCATATAGACGTTAAAGCGTTCTCAGAGGATATTCATATAGAGTACACCGGGAAATCGAATAAACCGGTGTTGGATGCCGTGAGACGATTAGATGAGACAGGAATAGAACTGCTGATTCAGACGGTTTATATGCCTAATATCGTGGCTGATAAGGAGATAGAGCGAATAGCCAGGTTCCTTTCGTCCGTAGACAATGCGATAAAATACAGGATAAATCCGTTTACGCCCACATTTGCGTTTGAAGCTGTGACACGGCGCCCAACCATAGAAGAGATGGAGTTAGCTTACAAACTCGCGTACCGGTACCTCCCCAACGCGATAATAAGCCGGAGTTGTTATCGTGAATATCCCACACCACCTGCACAAGAGACGTGGATAACCGTTTATCCTGACCTTACATACAAGAGGAGAAGCATAAAAGACCAGGAAGAGGATAGGATCGCGTGGCTCAGTCGGGCAAAAGCGATACCAAAAGAGGAGCTGATTCCTGCACTTAATCGCGCTGACGTGGGCTACATTCAGGAGCTGACGGAGGCAATAACGAAATATTCACCTGCTCTTTCTGCTTCAAATAGGAATCAACGACAGACAAAAAGGCGTTAAATGAGGCTGGTTAAATACAATTGGAACCCAAAGAGGATTTAACTACCATCAACACATTAACTTACAATCCATTTAAAACCCGTTCCCAATAATCTGCAACCTTCTCCGCCTTCTCGGCTGCTATTCCTGTGTATTTCTCCGCATCAAAAGTCATAGCCCGCTGCTCCTGCGTGAACCGTTTCATATACGACAGAACCTCTTCATCATCCTCTGCCTCGATGAGTTCCCGTAACGATTTATTCTCATTATAAGCCTGAAAAGTCTTCTTTCGTACGTATTCATGTGCATCTGGATGCCCGTAATAAGACAGGAGTATGTACAAAGGCTCTGCAATGATAGTATCCTCAGAACTCGCAAAATTCGCACGCATCTTTGTCTTATTTACCACTAACCGCTCGGAACTGCGGGTCAGTCGTGTCACACAGTGATCAAAAACCATAAGCAACTCTGGTATGTACCTCTGTGATGCCGAGTTCGTCAGGTCGCGCTGGTGCTCGGAGATCTGGTCGAGGTGCATAGTGACTATTTGAGGCATGAATTTCTTCCACAGGCTCTTCACACCCTCGAAAGTAATCGGGTTCCTCTTATGCGGCATCGTGGACGAGCCTACCTGCCCTTCCGTTACTCGTTCCATCACTTCCCCTATCTCAGTACGTTGAAGGTGTCGCATATCGTCACAGAAATTGGCTAATATCGAAAAGCTGGTTATGACTGAATGAATGAAATCCGACATGGGTTCCGGTGGGACAATCTGCGTGGAGATCGCCGCGGGTTTCATCTCAAGCAGCGTCAGCACATCACGTTCAAACTCCTCCGGGTCGTTGAAAACCAAAGCCGTTGCGTTATACGCACCCACGGCACCCGAAAGTTGTCCGCGAAGTTTATCACTTGCGTCTCGTACTTTTAATATCTGCGAGCCCCATCGGTTCACGTACTGTGCAATTGCGAATCCGAATGTAATGGGTTCCGCATGTTGACCATGAGTGCGACCCATTTGTAACGTGTCCTTTTCTCGGCGTGTCAGGTCTATCCAGGCTCGTTCCAAGGCGATCATATCTGGTATAATGACTTTATTCACGGCGTCTTTGTACCTGAGCGCATTCGCGGTCTCCACTATGTCGTAGGATGTGGCACAGAGATGCACGAATGGTTTCGCATCTGTGCTCACTCTGCTCTTTATTACATTAACCAGCGCTCGAATGTCGTGTTTCGTACGCTGCTCCTCGTCATAGACTTCCGCTGCTCTTACTTTCGATGCCGATTGCTCTATCTCTGCGCATAAATTGTCGTGTAAAATGCCTTTGTTCGTGAAGCCGCGGGCAATTGCTGCTTCTACTTCGGCTTTATAGTGTACAAACGCTTCTTCTGATAGATAGTCGCTTAGTGCTGCCACTGCGTACCGGTAGTCAGTAGGCGAGAATGTCGAGAAGTCTATCTTTTGTTCCATCGTTGTTTTCTTTGGCACTATCTAACTGAAGACCATGTGATATTTAAATTATTATCCTTCTTTTGCTTTGCTACTAAATCAAATTTCGATTGGTCTTTGATCAGTACAAAACTGCATATAAACGTGGATAAAAGGCTTCGGTGCTTCATCCAAATTTGCTAATGCAAACTTCTTTTATCCGCAAAACCTTATACAACGTTTGTATCAGTCATGGATGCGATCCAGAAGTCAAAAGAGAGAGGCGGATGGAACGGTGGGTTACTTAACCGGACACGCATGTGTGTAATCTTGTGGTGGAAGGGTCTTTGTCATTCGTAGGGTTATCCTGACTGGTTTGCAGACATTTCGAGCTTTCAGCCATTAAGTCACCACAATGACTGTCGGATATAACTACACTGCCAAACTGAGAATTGCAATGGTGGGACTTGCACCCACAAGCCCAACAGATAGATTCGCTGCACTGGCTCGATCCATTCACTTGCGTTGTTGCAGCCCCCTAGCTTCAGCCTGTTACCAGACAGGATGCAGGGTTCAGTTCTGATGTGGCGGCTAACCTCAGGTTGGATTTCCACCAACTGGCTATTATGAACTTTGCTCGGCACACTCATACTCCTTTTCCATGTACTGGGATAAGAAATACACAGTACCATATCTTTCACCTGCTGATGTAATCACCTTGTTATCCAGTAGAACATTGAGATGATGCCGTACCGTAATCCAATCCCAGTAACTCTGTCAACTGATTGGCATTGTATGATCTATCCTTTAACACTCTGATATTTTTTAGTAACTGTTTTTGCAACGTAATAATTTAGGAACTCGCTCGCGCTACTAACTCCATGTCTCTTGTTCTAATAACGCGCAATAAAAATGCTAATATGTTTCATGTCACCGATGAGCTTGAGGCTTCAATTTATTAAAGCATCATCCTTTTGCTAATCCTATCGCCGTGTTTGGCGAAGAAAGAGCCCATGATCGAAAGAATAAGCACGTAAGCAACGATAAGTGAAAGTAATAGCTCAATCGAAGGTAACAGCTTGAGAACGCCTATTTCCATTACAATCATAATCAGCACGACAGAAAACTCGCCCCGTGGCGTCGTGTATGCCCCCACTCGCAATCCCGTTTCAAACGAGCCATGCAGTCTCTTCCCGATGATTGCGCCACTGACGAACTTTCCTAAGATAGACAAAAATATGAGCGCGAGGAGTGCGAGTACAAAATCGGCTGAGTTCAATGCTGCCAATTGGAATTGGAACATCATACCGAAGGAAAAGAAGAAGATGGTGAGGAATAAGTTCTTAAATGAAATTATAGTTCCGAAGAGCTTCCTGAAGGACTTGACCCCCGCGAGTGCAGAGCCCAAGAAAAATGTAACTATCACTTCCGAGATATGACAATGCAGCAAAATACCCATGAGGTGTGCGAGTGCGGAGAATCCGAATATAAGTGTGAAAATAAGCAGTATGGGTATTTCATCATCACGCTCGAATAGAGGCGCGATGAAGTTGCTCAGCCTTCTGATGAGCGCTAAGACGAATAAGATGAGTAGCAAAGTCGCAGCTAAAGATACGGGAATCATGGCGGGGCTGCCTACCATAACAGAAGTCAGCACAACAAGCAAGATCGCCAGTATTATGTCCTCGAAGACCATCAGCCACACGACAGTCTCTGCTTCCGGGTAGATCAACCGCTTGTTCTCTATCAGGGAGGAAATGACTATTGCGGAACTGCTGATATATACAGCCGATGCGAGTATGAAAGCCTCTAACAGGTTCAAGCCAATGAGGAGCCCCAGCAAAAATCCAACACTGAAATTCACTGCGAAGTCCGTACAACCTGCAAATAACCTTCGAGGCTCTTTTATGCCTTTGTAATTGAATTCCAGTCCTATGTAAAACATCAGGAGGATTACACCGATCTTACCCAGCCACACGACGAACTCGTATGAGGTTATTAACTTGAATCCACTCTTTCCGAGGATTATTCCTGCGATTATGTATGCAGGGACTGCGGCTTGCCTCAGATATTTCGATGCCAGTCCAAGGGCTAAGCAAGAGACCGTTACAACAGCTAAATCCACCAAAAAGTTCATCTAAACCTGCCCCAGAATCTCCCTCGTACATGCTTTCATTTGCTCAAGCTTGCCTA
>Ga0190285_1000068_pt1 | contig 20166 bp, 17 predicted proteins | sample 48691823_MG_FD_163429 | JGI IMG/M metagenome (GOLD analysis project Ga0190285, IMG submission 163429) | Hydrothermal vent microbial mat bacterial communities from Southern Trench, Guaymas Basin, Mexico - 4869-18-2-3_MG | ecosystem: Environmental > Aquatic > Marine > Hydrothermal vents >...
GTCTTAGGTATCGAAGGCATAAGAGCGATTTTAGAGGAGGCAAAGGCAACACCGCTAAACGTGTTTTGTATGGCTCCTTCCTGCGTGCCTTCTACCGACCCCAGGCTGGGACTTGAGACTTCAGGTGCGAGGATAGGAGCAGAGGAAATAAAGCAACTGCTGCAACAGGAGGACGTTATCGGTCTGGCAGAAGTGATGAACTACGGTGGCGTGATAGCAAAAGAGGAAGAGGTATGGACTAAAATAGAGGCTGCGAAGGCATTAAAAATGCCAATAGATGGCCATGCTCCTCTACTTAGCGGTAAAGAGCTAAACGCGTATGTCTTGAGTGGTGTCGGCTCAGACCACGAGAGCGTCTCTTACGAAGAAGCGCATGAAAAGCTCCGGCTGGGTATGCGCGTGATGGTGAGAGAAGGTTCAGTGGCAAAGAACCTGAAAAGTATCGCACCAAAGTTGAAATCCATAGATACAAGGAATTGCATGCTTGTTACAGACGGCGACCGAACACCGCTTGATTTACAGAAAGAGGGATATTTAGACCATGTTTTTAGAATAGCTATTGAAGAAGGCATAGACCCCGTGAACGCCGTGCAGATGTGCACGATAAATCCTGCGCAATGGTTCAAACTCCTTTTATCTCGATGTCTTTCCTCGCTTTGCTCGTGATACCCGCACTGAAGATAACGGATAAGGGATTGGTGGACATAGAGAAACGAAAGATAGTGAATGTATTCGTATGATAAAAATTCAATTCGCCTCGAGTCAGGGCACTGTCTAAAAATCAAGTGATTTATCACCGCGGAGAGCGCAGAGTACGCAGCGTTTTAAGACGGTTCCAATTATTGTTTATGCTTTCTGGTGGTATATAAAGTATAACTTCTACCTATTTAGGACGCAGATTTAGATAGATTTTTGCGGTCTCCATGTGCTCTGCGGTGAAATGTGAGGATTTTGCAATTTCATTGCACTTGTATAGCAGGGGTAAAAAACCACGCGATTTCACGACAATCACACAAGATTTTTGGCTTAACTCGGGATAAAAGAGCCAATAAAGTACTTACGCCGGAACCATTTTATTGCTTTTCTCGTGGCTAACTAAACAAGCACAATGCTTTTAAAATATGGCTGATGTTAAATTTGGGTTGAAATTGTTATTTCAGCACATCTAACAACGCCACCCGCTCCAATACCAGCATCTTTAATTTCTGCTCGCCCACGGCATTTATCTCAGCATCGGTTATATTGAAAAATTTCTTCAAACTCTCTTTTTTCGCCTCCCTGTAATCCAACTCAAGTACTGGCGATTCTTCCAGCCCCGTCTCCTTCTTTAGCTCTTCCGCGACCGCTACCAAATCTTTCTCCGCAGTAGTATCAACGATAACGATAGCAACTTCTTTAGCGCCTTCTGAGATACCAATTGCAAAAGCTCTCTCTATCTGTCTTTTTCCCGCTGCATAAAGAAGAATCTCCAGACTCAAGTCGCTCGTTATGTTATTCCCCCGCTCCACAGCTCTTAATGCCTTTACTACCGCTGATTTAATATGCTCCTCGCCTGCGATTAGCTCTGCATCCATAGCCTGTATGGTTACACCATATTTATGACCGGTACTTTTCAATAAAGAGATGAAATCGCCAACATTTGATACACGGACCTTACCAGCAATTATTTTGCAGTTCCATACTTGCCCCTCTTCACTCATTGCCCAAATGAGCAGTTCCCGTGTAGCCCGGTATTTTTTGTGGACCTCGATATTGTGTTACCTCTGCAAGCTCCTTCAGACATTCGGGATTCCGTGCAGTGGTCATGTCACCGAGCAGTTCGTTCCTGACAAGACCTTTTAGAAAACGCCTTATTATCTTACCGCTCTCTGTCTCTGGCAAGTCAGAGACATAGTAAGTGACTTCAGGTGTTGCTACTGGACCTACTTTATCTCTCACTGCTTTTACTATTTCCCGGTCCATATCTTCATTAGATTTTTCAACACCTTTTTCCAGCACAACGAAAAGAGCAGGTACTTCACCTTTTATCGCATCCTGTTTGCCTACCACGGCAACATCAACAACTTCTTCAAGGTCTTGAACCACCTCTTCTAACTCAGCAGTACCTAACCTGTGCCCCGCAACCTCCATGACATCGTCAATCCGCCCTGTAACTTTTATAAGTGTCTGACCACCTATTTCCATACCTGTTTTTATTGCACCATCACCTGAAAAATATGTGTCCGTACCATATCTACTCCAGTATTCTTCCACGTATTTCTCTGGATTTTTATATAGCCCTCTAAGCATAGAAGGTATAAAGGGAGGTTTTACAACGAGATATCCTGATTCCTCCTGCTTCACCGGCTCTCCATTCGCATCCAGAACATCGTATCGAACTCCGGGAAGTGCAGGACCTGCTACGCCCGGAACGAACGGACCTATACCAGGGAGCGAAGATAGAAGTATTCCACCGGTCTCTGTTTGCCAGTATGTATCCACCAGCGGGCAGCGGCTCTCTCCTATCTTCTCGAAGAACCATTTCCATGTGTCCGGGTCAATTGGTTCACCGACCGAAGCTAAAAGCCTTAGAGAGGAGAAGTCATGCCCTTCAATCCATTCATCACCCGCGGCTCTTAACGCTCTTATTGCCGTAGGTGCGGTATAGAATATTGTCACCCCGTATTTCTCTATTATTCCCCACCATCTACTCACATCAGGATAGTCCGGAGCACCTTCATACCATAGCACGGTCGCACCAATGAGCAAAGGACCGTATAGTGCATAGGAATGCCCTGTTATCCATCCTATATCTGCCGTTGACCAGAATAGGTCATCAGGATGTAAATCTGCGACAAGCTTCATTGTTAATGCCACTCCTACACTGTACGCGCCGCAGGAGTGCATAACTGCTTTTGGTTTGCCTGTCGTCCCGGAAGTGTAGAGCAGGAAACCATAGTCATTTGAAGTAATTACCTCTGGTTCGCAGTAAGCTTCTGCATCTTTCATCAGTTTGTCGTAGTAATGGTCTCTACCTTCTTTCATTCCTACCTCACTATTCGCTCTCCTTACTACCACACAGTTCTCTGCTCCTACTTTCTCCAGAATCTCTCCTTCGTCTATCCTCTTTTTTAACTCTATTATCTTGCCTCTCCGGTAAAAACCATCCACTGTGATTAGTATCTTAGAACCCGCATCCTCCATCCTCTCTCGCACTGCATGGGGTGCAAATGCAGTGTAAACGATTGAGTGCCATGCTCCTATACGCTGACACGCTAAAGCAGCTATTGCAGTCTCGGGAATCATCGGCATCCAGATGGTCACAGGGCTTCCTTTCTTTACTCCAAGATGCTTTAAGACATTTGCAAACTTGTTTACTTCTCTATATATATCCATATAGGTCAAGACCTCATGAGCTTCATCCTCAGGTTCCGGCTCCCATATTATTGCCGCCTTATTCCTGTTCTCCTCCAAATGCCGGTCAAGACAGTTGTAGGATAAATTTGTCCCATTCCCCACAAACCAGTTGAAATATGGTGGTTCCAAGTTCACAACTTTGTCCGCATCCCATTCGTCAAACCAGTAAATTAGCTCTTTCGCCTGCTTTGCCCAGAACTCTTCTGGATTATTATTCGCTTCCGCATAGATCCTTTCATCACTAAAGTACGCCTTTTCCTTCATCTCATCCGTGGGCACGTAGACATCCTTATTCTCCGCATCCTCTTCCACCCACTTTATTCCCGCTTCTTTTAGTCTTCTCCCCACATTCACGCTCATTGCTATATCCCTCTTACTTAATTAATATAATAAATCCACTTTTGCTATCTATACATGGCTTTGACAAATTAATCACTCACAAGAGATGCTTTCTTATGCAGGGGTTGTAAAGTAAGGAAACCGTCACTTAACTTTAAGTTCTTCTCCAACTCTTTATACCGATTCCGAATTGTAATCGGGGTTGTACCCGCAACCTTGGCTATTTCTCTCTCTGACACTGATTCACCAGTTAAATGCGCAGCGAGAGAGATCGCAGCAGCGGCAGTTCCCGTCGGACCCCATCCCTTAGCCGTTCCCACATCTTTTTTTAATAGCTCTATCGCCCTTTCCCTTATTTTACCCCTTAATCCCAGCATGGAGCAGAAACGAGGTATGTAGTGTGCAGGGTCAGCAGGAGCAAGCTTTATCTCTAATCTCTTCAAGAGGAATATATATGTTCTCCTTATTTTCCGCAATGGCATCCGCGAAACCGCGGTGATCTCCTTCAATGTTCGGGGCACCCCGTACTGCCTGCAAGTGACGTACAGCATCGCTGAGACCAGCTCTTCTATACTCCGCCCCTTAATCAAATTGCGCTTCGCCGCCCTTCTGTATAATACCGAAGTAGATTCTTTTATATCGTCCGGCAGCTTCAGTGCCGATGCCATTCTCTCTATCTCACCAAGTGCGAAGGAAAGGGACTTTTCGCCACTATCCATGCTTATTATCCCACGTAATCTTTTCGTACGTAAGAGTACATTAGGAGTAGGCGTGCTCAGTCCTTTATTATGCGTTCTATAAGTCATAGGAGGCCCTGTTCTTATCTTTTTAGCTGCTTGCTCTTCGTTATACGAGCGCCATTCGGGTCCCGTATCCACGAGATTCTCCGCTATTATCACTCCACAATTAGCGCAGTAAAGCTCTGCATGCTTGGGGTCAGTTATTATATTCGTGGATCCGCATTCCGGGCACTTCCTTATTTTATCTTCCATAAATATATAATGCTCCTTATGGCATAAATAATTAACGGGTGCCCAAATTTTTATTCCCCATCCGGGCGATGTATTTTCTAATGCCCGTACCGGCGACAAAAAAAGCAATCTTTATATATGATGAAAAAGGAAGAAGATGTAGTATAGAAAAGAAGGTGATAAAAAATGCCAGCAGTAGTGGATATAGAAAAGTGTGATGCCTGTGGAAGTTGTGTAGAGGAGTGTCCGGTGGAGTGTATAACCTTAGAGGGTGAAGGTGACGCACAACATGCGGTAGTTAACGCAGAGGAGTGTACCGACTGTGAGGTCTGTGTGGACGTCTGTGAGCAAGGCGCAATAAGCATGACGGAGTAGTAGATCACAGTTAGGAACAAATAGCAAGCGAGAATAGCCTCCAAATCGGGGCTTCTCTCTCTTTTTATTTCCCTATATGCTCCGGTAGTCAATCATATCCTTTCATTTTCGATAATTCACAACGCCATCGAGGAAATGATAAAAGTCCATGTAATCCACGCCAACGCCTGCTTTCGATATGTATGGTTTTTGTCAATAAAACTGATGTCAGGGTAAAAATTATCATCTCGAAACTTACAGTATTCCAGGCCAACACAGGACTTGAAGCCGTTCCATTCATTGTCAATGTGGCTGCCCGTGACTTCAATACCGCCATCGGCATTGAATAGCCAGGATAGCGAGATACATCAGCGGTGTAGAGCTTACGTATTCCCCTGATATGATGTCTATGACGTGGGTCATCTTTTTTTTATACCATAGGCTGCTTCTCTTCCCTTAGCACCGGCAATCGCATGGTATTCAACAACAAAGCAGCCTTAACCTCTTTGGCACGTTCCAAAAGCAATTCCTTGCCCGTTGGTGTGAGTGCGAATATCGGGATTGCCGTACCAGCCTGCAAAATCGCTTTATTCTTTGCGAGTACTCTTATGTACTCTGATGCGCCCGCAGTAATCAGATCAGCGACTTCGTAGAACTCCTCTGCCTCCTCTCTTGAGATGCCCGTGAGATGTACCCCGAATATAACTGCGTGCTCGCTAATTGCTTTACACTGCTTAGCGACTTCCAGTGTGGACACGGTAACTCCCACTCTTTCGTAGCCAAGACGAAGCGCCATCTGCAAACCACTTGCCTGGTTTATCTGCACAGGATCGAGTATTTCTCCTCCCTTCGCCTTCACACTTTTTATTATTCCTTCCACTGGTGTAGTCTCAATTACACCACTCAGTCTCGCCCCTATGCCCTGCACCAGTGCCGGATTAGACGTGATTACTGTGCCTGCACCTTCACAAACCGTTACGGTAGCATCAAGCATCCCAAGACGGAGTGCAGTCATAAAAGTCTCTGAAGCGCCGAAACCAACAAAAACCTCTAACTCTACTTCTCTATTCGCGGTACACATCCCAAAATCTTGTATTCTGAATTCTACGTTCGCTTTTACCACCTGCTCGTTCAGTTCCTTTAAACCTCGCTTCTTCTCCCACAATGGGCAGTATTTGAGCAGCGGTTTGCCAACTTCGACTACTTTACCGCTTTCTACTACTACTCTCGTCTTCCCTAAGGTTTCAAGGACATGCCTGTCTTTTTTCATCTTGCATTAGCACATAAATCAATTAATAATAGTAAAAATAGATATGAATTAATATTAATGAAGTAGATAGCGCATTTGTAATTCAAAGGAAGTAAGAAGGTTAAATATGAGTGTTGAAAAAGTGATAAAAATACTGCTGGTCGAGGACGAACCCGCGCATGTATCTTTAGTGCAAAGGACATTGTCCAAATCAGCTGCAACTCGCTTTTCTTTTGATACCCGAGTTGTTGAGTGTCTTTCCAGTGCTATTGAACAGCTACATGACGATGCTTTCGATTTGGTTCTGCTCGACCTCGGGCTTCCGGATAGTCAAGGACTAGAAACAGTTTCGTGTGTTTACGAAGCAAACCCTGACACCCCTATTGTGGTGCTCACTGCGCTTTCAGACGAGGAGATTGGACTTCAAGCGATGCAGAAAGGTGCTCAGGACTACTTAATTAAAGGACATTATACGTCTGACACACTGGCAAGAGCGATCTGCTATGCTATTGAGCGGCAGAATGAGGTGAACCGACGGAAGAGAGTGGAAGCCGCACTGCAAGAAGCTCATGACGAGCTGCAAAAGCGTAAAGAGCTATTAGAAGCACAATCTGAGCTCCAAACCATTCTCACCAATGCTATTCCATTACTGCTAAGAGGTGCATCCCATGAGAAGGCGAACGTGTTCATTCTACAGATGTGTGACAACATCGAAGATATGCTGTGGAAGAAATACTTAGCAGAGCAGGAAGAGGTGGTTGATATGAACACTATGGTCGGAGTTTTATGCAGAATAATGAACGAACTGGGTGGTGATTTTGAGATAAAAAGCGTAGATGGTAAAAAAAGTATCATAAAAGGCAATGCCTGTCCCTGGGGTACACAGGCGCAGAAGAATCCTGTATTGTGTATGCTCTGCAAAGGCATCTTCTCACGCATAGCATCAAAGGTATTCGAGAACGTTGCTGTGTATCTCGATAAGACGATAGGGAATAGAGACAACTGTTGTATTATATTGATCCATGCGTACTAACGCTGAAGTTAAGTCCGTCTCAAACGTCTTAGCCCTCTCTTATCCATCGTCAGTTTAGTAACAAGGAGTTTTTTATAGTGCGATACTTAATATTAGATAAAACAAATAATTGAAATGCATATAAAAATGCCTGTATTAGACTGTATGTAGCTATGAAACCTTAGGGGTGTTAAAGAAAAGAACATGGAACGGCTATCAACAGGTATAAAAGGGCTTGATGCTCTGATCAAGGGCTATCCGAAAGGACGGGCTATTCTGGTAACGGGCGAGTCGGGCGCGGGAAAGACTATCTTAGGATTGCAATTCCTGAATGCGTGCTGCGAAGCCGGCGTGAAATGTGTATATATAATTATGGAAGAAAGGCTGGAAGACGTAAAAGCCCAGGCGATGAGTTTTGGCTGGGATTTGGATGGATATGTGCATAATGGGTTATTACGGATTATAGATGTATTAGAGCGAAGAATCAGATGGTTGGATGATCAAACGATCATAAGGTTAGAAGAATCCGATGATGTACATAGAGTGGAAAAACCGTATAAAAGCCTTATTAGAATACTTTCTGACATCTACGAGGAACGGAAGTTATGTTCTATACCAATTTCCGGTGTTCGAAGAGAAAAGAAAGAAGTGCCTGATGTTGTCATTATAGACAATATTGGTGTGGTCGCAATGGGAATCCCAACACCGGAACTAAGAGAGCAGTTAGATGGTCTGGTATTCAAATTGAGTGGGCTGGGCTGTACATCTCTCATTATTTCTGATGACGCCGTAAGGAGGATGAGCAGGGATATTATGCTGTATTCAGTTTATGGTGCAATTAAGCTGCAGAAACGTGACAATCCATACATAAATAAGAGAGAACGGGTAATGGACATCATAAAAATAAGAAACACAAAAATACCACTTGATTATCTATTGTTCGATATAACGGATAAAGGTATAGAACTAATCGCTAAATCAGAAGACTGAATGAAATAGTAGTTATATTATAGAAGACTCATAATTAACTAATCAGCATCAATCAGAATAAAGAATAGAATGTGATGAAAGAAATAGAATGAAATCCGAAGAACTTTACGAACTTGCATCAAAGTATATGCCGGGTGGGGTTAGTAGTCCTGTTCGTGCATATAAGCCTTATCCGTTCTTTACCAGTCATGCGAGAGGCTCGAGGATATACGACGTTGACGGTAGAGACTACATTGACTACTGTTTAGCTTATGGACCGCTTGTACTCGGGCACGCGAACGAAGAAGTGAAAGAAGCAGTTAGCGAACAGATTGAACGCGGTTGGCTATATGGGACGCCACATGAGAAGGAAATTGAGCTTGCAAAGAAGGTAATAACACATTATCCCTCAATTGAGATGGTTCGGTTTGTTAATAGCGGTAGCGAAGCCACGATGGCAGGGATAAGACTTGCGAGAGGTTTCACAGAGCGTAACAAAATAATAAAAATCGAGGGGGGGTTCCATGGTGCCCATGACGGCGTTCTGGTAAAAGCAGGTTCGGGCGCTACCACATGGGGTATTCCCGACTCACAAGGCGTGCCTGAAGATTTAGTGCGAAACACGCTTCAAGTCCCGTTTAATGATGCCGGGTTACTCACCGAGGTGCTGGCGAAGAATCAAGGCGAGGTAGCTGCGGTTATAATAGAGCCGGTGATGGGGAATGTGGGACCAATCCCGCCGGAGGATAACTATTTAAGCGAAGTGCGGCGAATAACGAAGGAACATGAGGTTTTACTCATCTTTGACGAGGTAATTACCGGGTTCAGGCTCGCGTTGGGTGGAGCACAGGAGTTTTACGGTGTCAGTCCTGATTTGACAATATTGGGTAAGATAGCTGGTGGTGGATTCCCTATCGGCATCTTTGGCGGTAAAAGTGAAATTATGGAAATGGTTTCGCCTTTGGGCTCCGTGTACCAGGCAGGGACTTTTAGCGGTAATCCCGTCTCTATTACTGCGGGAGCGAAGACGATAGAGATATTAGAGCGAGAAGGAGTACCGCAAAGGCTAAACGAATTGGGTGACAATATGCGGACCGCTTTACGTGATATAATACATGATACAGGATTCAAGGGTTATGTCTCAGGTGTAGGCTCGATGTTTAAACTGTTCTTCAGTCCGTCTGGTAAGCCGATTAGAAACTATGCTGACGCTTTGAATTGCGATAAGACGAAATATTTGAGCTTTTTCCGTACAATGCTTTCCGCGGGTGTGTTCTTGCCTCCTTCGCAGTTCGAGACGAATTTTATCAGTTTCGCGCATACCGGTGAGGATATAGAGAAGACGGTAGAGGTATATAAGGAAAATGTAAGTAATGTAAACACGAAGGTCGTAAAGTAAAATATCCAACGTGCCGTTTTATTTACTAACTACACATACATCTAATATTATATTGTGCGTTATATATTTCAACGAGCACGGTAAGAGTAAAAATGAGAATCAGCACAGATGACTAAAACTGATAAATTGAAAAGTAAGGTGCTTGTATCCGACAACCTTTCAGAAGAGGGGCTAAATAAGCTGCGAGAGTTTGCGGAAGTAGACGTCTTACTGAATTTGAGCGAGGAAGAACTGAAGGAGCGAATTGCGGACTATGATGCGTTAGTCGTGCGAAGTGGCACAAAAGTGACAAAAGAGATAGTAGAAGCGGGTACACGGTTGAAGGTAATCGGTAGGGCGGGTGTCGGTGTGGACAATATAGACGTGGGAACCGCGACGGAGAGGGGGATAGTGGTGGCGAACGCGCCGGAGGCGAATACCATCTCTGCTGCGGAACACACCATAGGAATGCTACTCAGCCTTTCGAGGAATATACCAACTGCGAATCTCTCTTTGAAGTCAGGTAAATGGGACAGGAAGAAATACATGGGTATGGAAGTGAACGGGAAGATACTGGGCATACTGGGCCTGGGACGAGTAGGAAATGAAGTAGCGAAGAAGGCAAAGGGGCTGGGAATGCGAGTTGTTGCATACGACCCTTTTATATCACAGGCAGAAGCGCGGGGAATTGGCGTTGCTCTTTTGAGCTTTAAAGATGTCCTCTCTACATCTGATATTATCACGGTTCACACACCCCTGATGAAGGACACGTATCACATGATTGGTAAGGATGAGTTTGCGATGATGAAAGACGGTGTTCGGGTGATAAACTGTGCTCGTGGTGGAATAATAGACGAGGATGCGCTGGCAGATGCGATAATGAGTGGGAAAGTAGCTGGCGCTGCTCTGGATGTATTTGAGAATGAACCACCGGTGGATTGTGAACTGCTCGAGCGTCAAGAAGTGATTGTAACACCCCATCTCGGTGCATCTACAAAGGAAGCGCAGAGAGCGGCAGCAGTGATTATTGCGGAGGAGGTAATAACAGGATTGAAGAACAAGCCAGTGAAAAATGCAGTGAATATGATATACATAGAGGAGGAGCTGAGGGACATCATAAACCCTTATCTTGTACTGGCAGATAAACTTGGGCGGCTATGTGCGCAGCTAATAGCAAAATCGAGTCGAATGGAACATTTCAATGTCTCTTATGAGGGCAAAATAGTAGACAACACGAAGATAATAACCGTGGCAATGCTTAAGAGCGTTTTGTCGTGGTTCCGGGACGGCGTGAATTACGTGAATGCCGAAGCGATAGCGAAGAAATCAGGGATAAGAGTTACGGAAAGCAAAACCGAGGACATTGAAGTGTTGCCCTCCCTGATTACTCTTTCTATAACAGCACGGAGTGATGGAGAAGAGGAGAAGAGGAGCGTGGCAGGCACGTTATTCGGGAAAGACGACCTGAGAATAGTAAATATAGATGGATATGGCGTGGATGCTTCTCCTTATGGCTATATGCTCATCTGCTCATTCTTAGACAAGCCGAGGGTGATAGGACCCGTTTGCACTGTTCTGGGTGATAACGGCATAAACATAGCGAGGATGCAGGTAGGACGGGAGGAAGCAGGCGGCGAAGCGGTTATGGTGCTTAACGTAGACAGCAGGGTTGGTGAAGCGACAATGGAGGAGATAAGGAAGGTTCAGAACCTCATTGCGGTGAGACAGGTGGAGTTGTAAATATAGCCTCTCTCTCCGTTCGCAATAAAAAACCTTTTTTAAAACGTATTAGTTACATTGATCAAGAATAAACTTTCTTTTTGTACAGATGGAAAGATGAAGAAGAGAACAAAGCCGAAATTCGAAAGATACGGCTGGTGGAAGAAGAAGAAGCTGAGTAAGAGCTGGAGGAGACCGCGGGGGCATGATAATAAGATGCGTGCGCACATAGCAGCGAAGGGCGCAATGGTGAAGTCGGGCTACCGAAGGAAGCGAGAGGAACGGGGTTTGCATCCTTCGGGAATGCGAGAAGTACTTGTTTTCAATACGAATGATCTTAGCATTGTGGTACCGGGCGAGACAGTAGCGCGAGTAGCATCAGGAGTTGGCGGTAGAAAGAGGGAACAGATAGAAGAAGAAGCGGCAACAGCAGGTATAAAAGTGCTCAATCCCAGACATTAATTAATTAGCCCGGAAATAAAAAGCCATGCCAAAACGAGCTCCCGATCCCATTACAGAGGGAGAGCTGAATAGAATCCTGGATGTCGCCATCGTGAATGAGCGGGACTATCTAATATTACGACTGCTTGCGAGGACAGGTATCCGTATAGGAGAGCTTTATGGTGTTTGTAAGCAAGGGAAACGGATGTATGGTATCCAGAAGAAGGACATTGATTTCCAAAACAAGAGAATGTGGGTATATACATTGAAGCAGAAGCGATATGTGAGGCGTGAAGTGCTCGTTGACGATGCCACTATCGTGCTGTTAAAGAGGTACACAGAGAAGATGAAGCCCGATGATTATGTATTCAGAAGCATCTCGTACCGGCAGATACAAAGATTACCGAAGAAGTATGCCCTGCTTGCGGACATCGAGAAGAACGTATCGTGCCATTCCCTTCGCCACTTCTTTATCACGAACTCATGGCGCAAAGGGATAGATATTGCCCGGCTTCAGTATCTCGCGGGTCATACCGACTTGAAGACTACGATGATATACACGCATGTGACGACAGAAGATGTGGAGAAGAAATACAGAGAGATATACGAGCGATAGCGGTAAATCATTAAGAGCGTCTCTTTTAGCTCGAGCTAGCCGATGCACAATCTCCACCTATGGCAATATCGTCAAATACGAATTTTACTTCAATTTCCTTACCCGCAAGCATTTTCACGCTCTCTAGCAAAAGCCGATTTTTATTTGTCAGTTCCTCTTCCAGCGAAATTAGGTGTCTATTCGATCTGGCGGTTCCTTCCTGTAATCGCGTAAGTTGCCTCCTTCTTGAACCAAGTGACTGCTCGTGCTCTTTTATTTCTTTGCGTATCGTCATATCAGATAACTTACTACTTGTCTTCACAATTCGTGATTGTAATTGCTCATGTTTTACCTTTATCGTGGATAGTTCAGCAGCACTTAGCAGGTGGTCTATCCAGTTTAGTGTCTTGTCTCGCTTTCGTGCCTTCAGGATACTGGAATCTGCTTCCACAAGATTCTCTATTGCGATTAAAAACGCATTTATGTCTTCTCCAAGTGCCTGAACGGGAGATGACAGAATAGAAGATACCGCTCTTCGCTCTTCTGGAGTGAATGTATACCGCCCGCTATCGTCCTGCTTCTTTAATAGCTTGAGCTCTTTCATAATAGGCGAGAACAATCTACTAATCTCAGATTCGAGCGCGTTTAACTCTCGTTTCCGCGAAGCTAACTCAGCTTCGAGTTCTTTGTAACGTACCCATTCTTCTCCCTCTTCTATACTCCTCAATTCATTCTCTTCTGCTTCCACATCACTTTCGAGTGCAGAACGCTCCTTTTCATTATCATTAATCTGCTCTTTTTCCTTCTCCATCTCTGATAATATGTCTTTTATGCCCCGTACCATCTCTTGTACCCTCTCCAGGTCCTTAATCTTGCTCTCTTTTCCCTTCATTGGTCTGATAAGTAGGTTCAGACAGACTCTCAATCGCTTGAGATCAGAGTCAATTTCCTTTACCTCATCGGGAAAGAGAGACCGAACATAGTAGAGGGTCTTCGCTGATTTATCAAGCGTGAATTTCGTGCTGGATGTCGTTGCGTCATAAAAAGATAAAACAGTCTTATAATCGGTTTGTGTCGGAATACTGATTCTTTCCGTCAGCGAATGGATATCCTTTACCACTTTATCCCTGTTGGGTAAACCTATTTTCATGATAGTATCAGGAATATCCTCCTTCGGGTCGGCATCCTGGAGTGTGGATGCTTTTTGCTTGAGTCTCTCACGTATAGCACTTATCTCGCTATATAGCTTATCAGCATTTGCACTCAGGCCATGGAATAGCGATTTCGCGACTGTCTCCAGCCAGGCATCTATTTCATCGAATGCTACTGTGGATGGTATTTCGCCCTTGCCAACGATTCTTTTTAACCACTTCACATGTTTATTATATATGCAATAGTTATTTTTCCATTGTATTATATTAGTGTACGTTATTTATTTATTTGTTTGCTAAATCGTTTTTTTTGCGATGGAAATAGAACAACTGGGTGAAATAGGATTAATAGAGCGAATAGCGAAGAAGTTTCGTGTTGAGGGACAAAACGTAACAGTAGGAGAAGACGATTGCGCTGTTATAGAGTTTGCTAAAGCACAGGCAGGTAGCAAATATCTCGTTGTCACCACGGACACGCTGCAAGAATCCACGCACTTGCCCGAAGGTATCTCTCCTTTTCAGATAGGCTGGAGTGCCGTTGCCGTTAATCTAAGCGATATTGCTGCAATGGGTGCTCGTCCCTATGCTTTCACGATCGCAATGGGTATCCCAGCACATACAGATACTGCGTTTGTTGATGCCGTAGTAGAGGGAATAGAAGAATGCGCATCCTCTTACGGTACTATTGTGGTCGGAGGCGACCTAACAAGGAGTAAAGAGCTTATCTTAACCGGCACATGTTTCGGGTTTGTAGATAAGCCTGTAAGACGAGCGGGAGCAAAAGTTGACGATCTTGTTTGCGTGACCGGCTCGTTGGGTCGCGCTGCTCTTGGTTTAAAAATAATAAGAGAAGGGCTGTCAGTGCCGGAAAAAGTAGAAACCGTGGCGAAAAAAGCACTGTTCCAGCCTGTGCCGCGAATACGAGAAGGCATTAATCTTGCCAATTCTGAATTAGTTACTTCAATGATAGATATTAGTGATGGTCTCTCGCTTTCTCTTGCGGAACTTGCGAAACGCAGCAACGTAGGATTCGAGCTATATGAAGATAAAGTGCCGGTATTAAACGATGGAATAAGGTCTGTGGTGCCTGGCGCTGATCTTCGTGACCTTGCATTCTTTTACGGTGGTGATTACGAATTGCTGTTTACCGTTGATGCGAATACACGGGAAGAGGATTATACAAGGCTGCAAAAAGAGGTTGAAATGACCATTATGGGCAAAGTAGTGCGTTCAGAGGAAGGCATTTACATAAAGAAAGGAGCTAATAAGGAAGAGATAGATATAAGGGGCTATCAGCATTTTACTCTTTAGATGGATAGATTAACACTAAATCGTTCTGCCTGCGTACTCAAAAAGAAAGCTTTACACGCCCATACAAAGCGTTCTAACCTTCTCTTCACCTTCTCGTGGTCCACGCATAATTAACAGATCGCCCTCCTTCAGCACGGCATTGCCCATGGGATTATATACCCACCTGCCGTCTTTCCTGCGAATCGCCAGTATAAACATCCCCGTCCTGGTTTCTATTCCCAAATCTTTCAGTGTCTTATCAAATATTTCCCTGTTCTTCACTTCCATCTTCAGTATTACCTCATCTGATTCTTTTATAGAGGCTAAGAAAACAGGATGTAGCCCCACGTCACGCATCACCACGTCTGCAATCTCATAGGCTGCATCTGATAGTATCTCAGAGGAGATAGCAATGTGCAGTAAAGCCCGGAGTTCAGCAAAAGTACTCTTCTTCTTTATCCCCTTCGCAGATTTTATCACCAGTATCTCCAGCTCATCCCTCATCTGGTCCATTGACTCTTCTAAGTCTTTCACTTCCGCCGCTATCTCTTTGCTCTCAAACATTACTGCGGAATACGCAAGACCCACCATCAGTTCTGACATATTCTTCATATCTGCTATGCGGTCCGATATCTCCTCTGCCAGCCTTCTTCCCTCTATGCCCTGCGTTTCCACGTCCTTCTCCTTCTCCTTCTCCTTATACTCTTTGCCTGTTGCCATCTTACAGAAAGCGGGTATAGACTCGGTAGGACCTGAAGTGATAATCAAATCTCCTTCGTTCAACTTCTCGCTACCATCAGGTAAATAAGTCCACTTAGAGTCCCGCTTTATAGCTAACACGCTCATACCCGTCTCTGTCTCGAGCTTCAAACCATTCAGAGTCTTATCTTTCAATACAGATGCGGACTTTATCTTCATATTTACCACTGCCTCTTCAAAATCACTCCGGTCGAGATAACGTGTTATATCAACTGACTCCGCTATCTTCGCAATGTCACCTGCGGCATTGGATATCTTCTCCGCTGCGGCTGCGATCTGCAATATTCCCGCAAATTCTATTGCATCGTCTACGTTCCTTGCACTCAGCATTATCGCTATTTGCATTTTATACAATAGCGAGTGCATCTTCTCCTCTAATTTGTGTACCTCTTTCGCTATCTCTGGATTGCTATACAGAACTGCAGAGTAAGCGAGGTCTAGCATCGAACCGGAAAAGTCCTTCATCTCCACGAGTACATCCTTCACGTTAAAAGTACCCGTCTCTAACATATCCCCTCCTCTGGTCATTGCTTCGTATAATTAAGCACATCAACATTATTAGATATAAGTTTTATAACGCTTATTCTTAGCTTTGTTTTACCCTCATAGTGGCACCTAAACTGAACATATCCTCAAAGAATGAGGGATAAGACACTTTAGCACAGTCTACAGCCTCTATTACTGTTTCGCCTTTAACAGAAAGTGCAGCAATAGACAAAGCCATTGCTAATCTATGATCTTCGTGGGAATACAGTTTTGCCGCTTTTAATTCGCCCTTACCTTCTATCAACAGTCCGTCTTCACGCTCCTTTATTCTTACACCCATTTTCGTTAATTCTTCTGCCAGGAACCGCAGCCTATCTGTCTCTTTGTATCTGAGATGTGCCACACTTGTTATTTCGGTGCTACCATCAGCAGCAGCGGCTAACACCGCAATTGTAGGCACTAAATCAGGATTCTGATGCATATTTACCGTTATCCCTTTTAAACCCGCTGTATTAGTTCCATTTACTTCTACAACACCCTCCTCCTTGTTCCATTTTATAGACGTTCCCATTTCCTCCAGTAGTTCCACTATCCTGGAATCGCCCTGCGCAGAAGGGAATAAATTCCTTACCTTTAACTTCGAATCAGTAATTGATGCCGCTGCTAACAAATAAGAAGAGGATGAAAAATCACCCGGAACTGTAAACGTTTGTAAATTATAGCTTTTCCCGCATTCTACGTGAAACGAATAATCATTAGAAGTGTTCAAAGCAGAATAAGAGACCTCAACACCCGCCCGCTCCAGGACCCCGGCTGTCATTTCCACGTAGGGTACTGAACTTAGACTGCTCGCCACGATATGCGAATCCTGCTCTGCAAGCGGACATGCAATGAGCAATGCAGAGATGAATTGAGAGCTAATGGATGCGTCAATAACCGTTTTACCACCTTTTAATTTGCCTTTTACCACTATTGGAGGTGTTCCATCGCCTTTTGTTGAATACGCTTCTGAACCAAGCTCATTCAACGATTTCAGCAGTGGTGCGTTTGGTCTCGTTCTTAGCGATGCGTCACCGGTTAGAACGGTAGCGCCATCACATAGAGCAGAAATCGCAGTGAAGAACCGCAGGGTGGTACCTGAATTTTCAGCATTTATCACATCTTCTGGTGTTTCCGGCCTCCCTTCCATGCCCTGTATCGCTATTTTATTGCTTTCCGGTTCATATTCCACGACAGCACCCAGGCATTTAGCGGCATTAATTGTAGCTTTTGTGTCCTTAGAGATAAGGGGATAGAATATATCGCTCTTACCACCAAGCGCGGCTATTGCAATAGCTCTATGTGTGTAGCTTTTAGAAGGAGGCGCAGTTATCTCGCCTTTTATCCTCGACTTTCGCACTGTTACGTTCATACACTTTTTCTCTTTTACAAAAAGAAAACCTGTGCTAAAAGAAAAACAAAGAGAATGTTTTTAGTCAATGTTTTTACCGAAGGTAAAAAAAAAAAGTTGTTAGTAAACGCTTTCTTTTTAAAAGAGAGGGTTTAACGGAGTCGCTGGGATTTGAACCCAGGTTGTCAGGTCCGGAACCTGACAGGATATCCAAGCTACCCTACGACCCCTATCAAATCGGTTTTCAACTTGCATTATAAAATAATTAGTCTCGCTTCAACACCTCTATCCCCGGCAGATCCTTCTCTAAGAGATATTGCAAGAAAGCACCTCCTGCCAAACTGACACGAGTATGCTTGGTTTTATTTATACCAAGCGTGCTCATCGCCGCCGATGTATGCCCGCCACCGATAAGCGAGAAGGCATCAGAAGTTGAAACCGCATGCAGCAGCTCTTCTGTACCCTTTCTGAACTCTTTCTTCTCGTAGAAACCCGCAGGGCCTTTCATTATTACCGTCTTCGCATCTCTTATCTCGCCCGCATATCTCTCACTCGTTCTCTCACCAATGTCGTAGATATGCTGCTTCGGCTTTATCACATCCACCGGAATCTCCTCCCGTTTACCACCTATCTCCACTGCAACGTCTTCGGGATACCATATCCTATCGTCACTCATCTGCAGTATTTGTTTGGCTCGCTCCAGGTTCTTCATAAACTGTTTATCTGATTTCTCTTCTTCTCCTGGTTCAATTATACCACGAGCATACAGGAACATAGTACCAACACAGCCACTCGTGAGTATACGATTCACTTTTTTTCGCTTCAGTGTGTGTTCCATTATGTCAAATACCTCTTCGGGCTTCACACCGCCAAGGAGATAAATACACGGACTTTTTATGTTGTGAAAAGATCTTCTGAGACTTCTCAACTCCTTCTCCATTAATCGCCCTATTCCCGCATCCAGCACAGTCGGGAAGCCAACTACCGATGCGTGCGACCTGTGCGCTACCGAGAAAGCGTCATTTATATATATATCAGCAAGAGGAGCGAGTTTATGTACGAAAATCGACCTCGCATGCTCCTCCGGTGACCTTGAAAGTGTCTCCTCCGCAAGCATCCTCACGTTATCAAGCAACAAAACTTCTCCTGCACGTAGTTTTTTTATCGCCTCTCTCGCAGCAGGTCCTATTATGTCATCAATGTACTTCAAGTCAATGAGAGTCCTGAGCAGTTCCGCATGCTGCTCCAGAGTGAGAAAGTCCTCTCTACCAACACGACCTTGATGTGCGAGAATGACAACCTTTGCTTTTTTATCCGATAGTTCACGTATCGTCTTCGCGTTCTCCACTATCCGCTCCTTCATCTGTACTTTACCGTCTATGACCACCGAATTTATATCAGCCCGGAATAGAACTGTTTTACCTTTTACATCGAAATCGTCTATCGTCAGGAAGTCTTCCAGGTTTTCGCTTATCATCCCGCCTATCATCTAACTCCTCGTTTCTACAAACCCTTCTCCTCTATCTCCTTTATCGCGTCCACTACCCTGCATGAGTAGCCCCACTCGTTGTCGTACCATGCAAGCACTTTTACCATGGTACCTACCGTTACATTTGTGTACTCCGCATCAACAACAGCCGAATAGTTTGAACCAATGTAATCAGAAGATACAAGAGGTTCATAAGAGACAGCGAGAATACCGTTCAATGACGCTTTTGACGCATCAACAAAAGCGCTGTTTACTTCTTCACGGGTAACTTCTTGTCCCAGCTCAGCCACAAGGTCTACAATTGAGACATTAGCGGTAGGAACCCGTAAAGATATGCCATCCATTTTTCCCGCCAGTGATGGTAACACGACACCTATGGCAGCAGCCGCACCTGTTGTTGTTGGTACGATAGACATAGCAGCGGCACGAGCTCGCCTCATGTCTTTATGCCTGCCATCGAGAAGCTTTTGATCCCCTGTGTAAGAATGGACAGTGGTCATAAAGCCTCTATTTATGACGAACTTGTCGTTCAACACCTTTGCCACGGGAGCTAAGCAATTGGTGGTGCAAGACGCAAGCGAAATGATATTATGCTTGACCGGGTCGTACATCTCTTCATTCACTCCCGGTACGATAGTTACGTCCGGGTCCTTTCCCGGTGCTGTGATTATAACTTTTCTGCTGCCCGCAGCCAGATGTTTCGATGCCTCTTCCCGACTACGGAATTTACCTGTTGATTCCACAACAACGTCCACACCTAAATCGCCCCATGGTAACTTCCCCGGATCCGACTCCGCGAATATCTTCAGCTCTTTGCCGTTTACAATCAATCGATCCTTCTCTGCTCTTATATCCCCTACCTGCATACCATGTACTGAATCGTATTTCAGCAGATGTGCCATCCAGGAAGCCTCCGCCGCATGGCTATTCACAGCCACGAAATCTACATCCAACTTGTTTTCTAACGCTGCTCTGAATACAATTCTTCCTATCCTACCCCAGCCATTTATTGCAACTTTCATTATATAATACAATTTACTGTTATTATACTATATAACTGTTGGCTTTATCAGTACTTCTAAAAAAGTGTTATTATCTATACTTTTGCAGAAATAATAATAGGTAGCCAGACATCCATGTGATAATAACAGCTATGCAACGATCCTGAATATTGGCTC
>Ga0190285_1000070_pt1 | contig 20096 bp, 21 predicted proteins | sample 48691823_MG_FD_163429 | JGI IMG/M metagenome (GOLD analysis project Ga0190285, IMG submission 163429) | Hydrothermal vent microbial mat bacterial communities from Southern Trench, Guaymas Basin, Mexico - 4869-18-2-3_MG | ecosystem: Environmental > Aquatic > Marine > Hydrothermal vents >...
CTTCAAGAAGAACTGCGAACGAGAGCGGGTTTTGAAACAATAAACCGCGAATCTATTCGGCTGATTTTAAAAAAAGCAAAACAAAACCCTGGCTAAAACGAATGTGGTGCATTCGGGAAATGGATCCTGAGTTTGTAGAAAGAATGTATGATGTTTTAGACTTGTATGAAGAGCCTTATGAACCGAAGCGCCCGGTCATCGGAATGGATGAAAAACCAAAGCAATTGCTTGAGGATTCCAGAGCGTCAATTCCCATGAAACCAGGTACCCCTGAAAAATATGACTACGAATACAAGAGAAACGGTAAAGCCAATATTTTTCTGGCCGTCGAACCAAAGGTGGGGAAAAGAGTTGTGAAAGTAACGGAAAGGAGGACAAAAGAAGATTTTGCACATTACATTAGAGATTTAGTTGACCTCGAATACTGTGATGCAGAAATGTTGAGGATTGTCCTGGACAACCTGAACACTCACTCCAAGAAATCACTTTTCGAAACTTTCGATGAAAAAGAGGCTGAAAGAGTACTCCAGAAAATCGAATTTCATTATACGCCAAAACATGGAAGTTGGCTCAATATCGCTGAAATCGAAATTAACGTCATGGACACTGAATGCACAGGAAGAAGAATGAAAAATATGGAGTTCTTGACAAAAGAACTGGCAGCTTGGGAGAAGGAAAGGAATCGGCGAAAGAGTGATTTTGAGGAGATGAGAATGCCTTTGGTTTGTTGTCACTCAGATAAATTTCAGGACGTTTGGTCACCAACTTCTATAACAACGAAGGAAATTACAAATCAATCGCCACTATCCGGGATTAAAGATATTCTTGTAATTCAACGGGAATGCTTTGGCCACTCTGTCTCTTTGGCTGAAGAGAGTCTCATAGCTTATCGCGAATCATTGACAATCTCGCCCTTTCTTGCGTTGTTGGATGGTAAGCCCGTTGCCGTAGTGTTTTTGGGGCTGCTCCAAGATGGAAATTCCGAAGTTATTGGACTCGCGACTATGCCCCTGTTCAGGCGGCAGGGTATTGCCACTTCCCTGCTGACTGCGGTATTTCAGAGGGCATTTGATAATGGGGTAGATTTGCTATTTGCTAGTGCGGGATCTGATTACTCATTTAGAGCTTTGACGAAGATTGGCTCGTTTCCATGTGCAACCTTAGTAGGATATGGTTGGCGTTTTTCCGGTGAAGAGTCCCAGTTCCACAATTCCGTTGGGGGGGGCATCCACATCACATGATTGACAAGCGTGAGTTAGCTGCTCTTCAAACTCGATACTCTTCTACCATCCTTATCACACGCTCATATACCCTTTGCGTCATAAACAAACTGCTTTTTCTATAAAGGCTATATATGCCATTTTTCATGTGGTCATATTCAAAAATGTGCTCTCTATAAGCTCTTAAAATAATTCCAAGACTTCCATGTACTTCAGTATCATGTAACTCTCCAACTTCTCTCGCATCCTTGTCATCTGTTAAGAATAGCTTATAATTCCTTGAAATACAGATGACGATTGCTTCAGCTTCTCCAACCTCTATCTGGTATAAATCGCATAACCTCTTAGCCAAAACCTTCTCATCTTCGGTAAGCCCTATTACTTCGGTTTTCGATTCCTTCAACTCTTTTGAGCAGGGCTTTCCATACCTGACAACTTCATTGTAAACTGCCTTTGGCACCACGGTATGGAAAATTTCAATCGCATTGAAACAGTTCACTTCGGAAAGATGAATAATTGGTCCAGCATTTAAGACTGCTTTTCTCCTCTCTTCATTCATTTACCATAAAGTCTCCATTCCGCATCCTTTAAGAGGTTCTCTTCCTCCTTAGAATATCTTATCTCTCGTATTAATCTTCTGATAGTGTCTCTGATTGCTTCATCTCTGTCTGCATAGAGTCCTTCTTTTATCAATTTTTCTACTTCCTCCAATAGTTTTGGAGTAAGTTTCGCTTCTATAATTTCCAATTTTATCGCCTCCTCAAAAGATAAGCAACCACCAGCAATCCGGCAACTGCAAATATCGCTTCAAATCCCGGTGGTGCAGGCGTATGTGTTGGTATTCCCACCAACTGATCAGCATTCTCTATAAAAATGCCTTTATCGCTTCTTCTCTTTTCTTGTCATCGGTAACAACAATAGAAAATATGATACTCGTTTAGCTTGTCTTCTTTGGAATAAATGACAACTGTGAAATCATCTTCCGAAGAAAGCCATCTTGATTCTAATGGACTATTAAGAGCTTCCCAGCTACTTATATCTGCTAGATAACCAATTAAGTCAATATAATTACAATTCACTCTATTATTCTGGAAGTAGTGCGACAAACTAACAACGTGCGGGAATAAATGCCGTTCAGGAGATAAAACATGTGCCTTCATCGCCTTTTCTTCTTCTTTCCCGGTTCCAATCGTAGTTGGTGGTATCTTCTTGGGTTCTACCAAAAATATTAATTCTCTTGAATTGCCTACCGTTTTTGAATTTATCGCACGAAATTTGGTGTATGTCTTGAGTTCCTCGGTTGTTTCCGTGGTTACGACACCTTCATCAGCTATGGTGATTTTTGTTGGTATGGCTAAAGTAATATCTTTATACGCTATTGGCTGCAACTCTTCTTGTATTGTGGGTAAAAGTATGCTTGCTATTTGCTCGGCTATCTGTTCCGGTGTTGCTGGTGCAGTCTGGTCTATTGGTTCATCCATTTGAGTGATGAAAGCACTCATATCCCTTGTGGTTGTGTATGCTCTATTTGGAAGATAAAGCGTTGCTTTGCCTTCATTATCAGTAATTGCACCTAAATCGATGTATGGTGTAGTCAAATAGCTTAAATAGTCAACTGCAGTAGCAAGATTAGAAAAAACTTTAATGATGATTCCAAAAGGACCTGAAAATACATATACGCCTGCCTCTTCAAGTATTTTCGTTACTGCTCTTTCTGTAAGTTGTGTACCAATAATATTTGGTGCGTTTTGTTGTAGATACCCTTTCGAAGCTTCTATAATTTCTTTTGGTTCCAGTTGGTATAGAGGAACGCCTGCAATTCCTTTACCATCGGAATATCTTAATATCTTAACCGTGAAAGGGGCATATTCAGTGTAGGTTATGTTGTATTTTCCGTCTCCCAAAGGTGTGACAATAAATTTGATATGTTCTTGACTAATGGGTGTTGGTGCGGGTGTTGGCGTGATTGTTGGTGTAACAGTAGGTGCTGGGGTTTGATGTTCTGGAGAGAGTGTGAGGGTTGGTTCTATGGAAGCGTATTTGTGGATGAAAATCCAATCCACATACAACTGAATAAATTCATTGCGATTGAAATAACTATCGCCTAAATGCACAGGCATAGATTGTGAAGGTATAGAGGCGGTGAATGTACAAATTGCACTTCCCCTTTCAAACGATACAAATTTATCTGTCCAGATAATCTTTGTTTTCTCCCAGTCATTTACTACCCAGTCAGCACAACCATCTATGCTATCCCCATTTTCAATTTCAAATGCTCCCTTATTATCATAACAGGAATGATCAACTTCCATTGCACAATGTGTTGAAACAGGATATGAATACCTCCCAAGCCCAATACCTGCATAATTGCCCCAAGGTGTATGGTCATATTTGTAATATGCCTCGTATATCAAAGGATAGTTGAAATTCTTTTTACTCTCAAGTACATCCCCGTTTGCATTTCCCGCCCCACAACTTCCAGATATATCAAGAATCGAATTCGAAAACGTCATCTTTGGATTTCCAAATATAATCCACTTATCTGTATCTAAGCTTTTCCGGCTGAAATCATCAAAAAACTCAAACACCTTATCCCCATCGCTCACCGCACTTGCACTCGGATTCCCATAATACTTCTTTATCTTCGCATCGCCATTTACAGGTATGGATGGCACCTTCACCCATATCTTCGCCTCTTTTGCTCCAAATTCCCAATCCAACAATTCAATTCTTTACCGTTTGAATCTTCAAATATCAAATCAGAGCCATCTCTTTTCGCATTTGCCGGGAAATTTGCTGGATTTCATTCCACGAGCACCTGATAATCCATAAGCGTTTTTCCCGAATTCTCCTTCACGGTTATCTCCTTGTAGTAACTCCAATCCCCACCGCCTGAGTTGGATAAGGCGGAATCCGTTCCAACCGTTGCGCTCAAAAGAAACACCAACACGAGCCCAAATGCAATTATTTTATCCCTCATTTTTACTCGCCTTATTACTATTTTATCCATCTATTCTATAAAAGTCACTATACCCTGTACTTAATACGGAGCCTGCCTGATATTTCTTAGCATAAAGGTACATAAAAGCTTTTCGTTTTTTTTTTATCTCAACAGTTTTCCTCATCACCATACCACTGCATGACTTCTGTTTGCGAATCGTTGTGTTTTGCTATACGAAGCCGGGTGCTGAGGAAAACAGCGACCAGCGTTCTATAACTCATGGATTTCTTCAGTCGCTGTACGGCGAGGTACACGGCAGCTTCCCGAGGCAGTATCCCTTTGGTTGCCGCATCCTCCAGCACTTGCCGGGTATTGCGACGCTGCTTCTCCTCGATAGCCTGAAATGCCAACGACTGGTAGGTTCCTTGATACGCCATAGCCGCGCAGATTACGCCACCCGCATTGGCGATGAAATCGGGAACGCAGATCTTAGCTGTTAGCCTCGGTTCCGTTGATACTTTAATTCAACATCCTGCATCTATGACCCACGCGAATATACTCAGAGAGGTCAGGTTGAAGACGGGAATAACCGATGATTTGGTGAGACTCTCTGTTGGTATAGAAGAGCCAGAAGACATAATAGCAGATCTGGATCAAGCCTTAGTGACTGCTTCCAGCTGAGGCGGGAGGCGTCAAACCAGCCTTCGGATAAGCGTGCACGCTAATGAAATATAAAGAGCTGATGAAATGGGGAAAGAACTAGCCACATTCGATTACGAAAAGGAAAGAGAGAAGTTCAAATGGGATATTCCTGAAGACTACAATTTTGTTGATGTTATAAGAAGATGTGCAGACGATATAACAAAGTTGATGGCGATTACTGAGCATCCAGATGGGAAGGTTGAGAGAGCAGGATACTGGGAGGTATGAAACTGTGCCATGAGATCTGGAAACGTCTTGAGAGATTCAGGCATCCACAAAGGTGATCAGGTTTTGGTAATACTTCCGAGGGGAACGGATGTTTATGCAGTAAGCATCGGCATCTGGGCAATAGGCGGCGTTGTTGTTCCTGGTACAATAATGCTCAGAAGAGCAGATATAGAATACAGAATTGGCCCATTTGAGGTTGAAAATGCAGTTGATTCGCATGAGTCCGTGCTTGAATGTGCGATGATTCCAAGCCCTGGCCCAATAAGAGGAGAGATTGTTAAGGTTTTTGTTGTCTTAAAAGGCTGTCCCACAAAAATCACAGTCATAACGGCAAAAAATACACCCACCACCAACAAGCAACCAAAGACCCAAAGTACGGTGAACTACTTGAGAATTTTAACTAATAAGCCTAAATAGCAGCCTCCTTAGCTGTCTGACCAGGCACCAAACCGACAATTTCACTTAATAAAATCCCATTTCTACATAATTTCGCACACATCACCTTCATATTATGTTTGATATTTCCAAATGGCCATCCAACAGCCGCCTTTCGCTTGTAGATAAGTGTGCCATGTTAAGGATTCCCGCCACTTTAGGTGTCGGTTTTTTTTTGAGCTTAGCTATCTTTCGTGACGACCATACGGCATCAATAGACGCCATTATCACCAGCCTTAGCAACATCCGGGCGAGTACGCAGTATTTCCGGCAGTAGACCTGTATTTCTTCTCAACGTCGCTAACATCTATACCATTCACAATGGCAATAACCAGGTAGCAAATATGGTCTACCGGTATGATATGCGGATGAGATGCTATCTGTGGCTATTGGGTAATTGTGGGACAGCCTCTTAGGTCTTTGGCACACAATTTGTGTATATCCTGTACTATATTCACCTACGTTTAGAAGCAGTCTACCTTTTAGAACCCGTTGCCCAAAAATCATCGTTTTGGAAAGTTTTATAACTTCGTTGTATTCAATACTTCTTAGAAGCGAATAAGCAGAGGTTGACCGTGAAGAACAAATATCAAAAAGGACTAAGCGCAAATATACTTCTGTTAGGCATTGTCAGTTTCCTGAACGACTTAAGCAGTGAGATGATTCTACCAATTTTACCGCTATTTATTACCGCTTTAGGCGGTACAACACTGATAGTGGGCATAATTGGTGGATTACAAGAGAGCATATCAAGTATCCTGAAGGTTCTTTCTGGGTTCTTGTCTGACCGAACAGGAAAGCGTAAGATATTCGTCGCTTCTGGTTATTTAACTTCTGCCGTGTTCAAGTTGCTTCTTGCCTTATCGAGATTGTGGCAGCATATACTAATCTTTATCTGTTTTGAACGAGTGGGAAAAGGATTGAGAACGGCACCCCGGGACGCGATTATCGCGGATTCCATGCCCGAAGCGCGTGGTAAAGGATTTGGAATTCACCGTGCTCTTGATACCGCAGGTGCGATTGCCGGCTCGATAGTTGTTTTGCTTTTACTTATATTCCTGTGGTCCGAGCTCGAGCAAAACACGGACCAAATCGCATTTTATAAATCAACCATCTTCATCGCCGCGATAATCGCCTTTCTATCACTAATACCTCTTTATCTCGTAAAAGAGGGCAAAAGTGAACCGCAGGCGATAAGCTTACAGATTAGCCTGAAAAAACTACCCGAAGCACTTAAAGTGTTCATTGGCGTGGCTACCGTATTCGCATTAGCCAATTTTACTTATATGTTCTTTATATTAAAGACGATGGATGCTTTTACGCCTTTAATGCCTGTGAAGCAGTCAATCGCCATTGTTATCACTCTATACATCATTTTTAATATATTCTATGCAGTATTTGCCATCCCTTTTGGCACCTTATCAGACAGGATAGGCAGGCGTAAAGTGCTTATTGCTGGATATTTACTGTTTTCGTTTACCTGCCTGGGATTCGCTTTTGCCGATTCAGTCGCAGTATTTCTGGTTTTATTCATGCTCTACGGCCTGGTTTATGCTATTATAGACGGAAACCAGCGTGCTTTTGTTTCCGATCTCTCCACCGCGGATTTGAGGGCTACTGCACTGGGTACTTATCATACATTGGTAGGTATAGTTGCATTACCAGCAAGTGTAATAGCGGGTCTTTTAGGTACTATAACGCCCTCCTGGACTTTCCTCTTCGGTAGTTCAGTCAGTTTCATATCGGTTATTCTATTTATTGCGCTGCGAAGTCATTTTGAGAAAAAAACGCAAACTTTTTAAACTCCGTATGATTGGTTTAATGACAGAAACATATCGTGAATTTGTAGAGAGGATGAGAAGGAAATGAAAAGAGAAGAAGACACAGTTGTCGTTTTGATAGGGCACGGGAGCAGATTGCCATATAACAAGGACGTATTGGAAGAGTTGCGAGAGCGGATGGAGCTGCGGGGGATATTCAAAGGGGTAAGAGTTGCATTTATGCAATTGAACTCGCCGGGTATAGAACAGACGTTAAGAGACATTGCAAAGGAAGGGATAAAGAACATAGTGGCATTACCAGTCTTTTTAGCGGACGGTGCACATACGACTGAGGACATTCCGGAGAAGCTGAAAATAGCGTTCGCAGGGGAATGGGCAGAGATAGGGAAAGATGTGCAAGTGACTTATGGTAAGCCAATTGGTGTGGATGAAAGGATTGTGGATATTTTGCTGGACAGGATAAAAGAGGCATAGATAGCGCAGTAAGTAGGAAAGATGCGGAGGGAGGGATTCGAACCCTCGTATCCCTACGGAACAGGATCTTAAGTCCTGCGCCTTTGTCCAGCTCGGCTACCTCCGCATTCTTCTTTTACCCAGCCCGAGCAGTAAATAAGGGTAGAATTTAGATACTATATCAATATACCTGTAATAAATTGGGATACTTGATGTTGAAAAATCACAAGTCATGAATGTTTAATCATTGTTTGTATATAATGTATGACTGCTTTCTATTTAAGACACGGATTAACAGTGATTTACACAACACTTTTTCTTTTTCAAAAAAAGAAAACCTGTGCTAAAAGAAAAACAAATTTCTTTGGTAAAGCTTTCTTTTTGAAAGAAAGGTTTGTGTTAATCTGAATTAATCTGTGTCTGTCTATAATTTATTTTTTTTCCTGTACCCTTTATACACCTCCCGCTGCACGATGAACCGCATTATCTCGTTCGTGCCCGCGGGAATCATCGAGAGTCGCGCCATCCGGAACGCCCATTCCGCTGGATATTCGTCGGTGACCCCGCGGCCACCCAGTATCTGCACCGTGTTAGTCGCAACCTCGTAGAACGCTTCAGAAGCAAGCAGTTTCGCCATCGCCGACTCCTTCTCTGCGTTAAACCCCGCATCAATCAACCGTGTCGTATGATAAACCATCAACTTCGCTGCTTCTAACTTCGTTACCATATCCGCAACTTTAAAACTTATTGCCTCGAACCTGCTTATTGCCATGCCAAACTGCTCCCGCTCCACCGAATATTTTACCGCAAGTTCAAGCACCGGTCGCGCCTCACCCACCAGCATCGCGGCATATAACGTCCGTTCAATAGCAAGCTCATCAAACATTATCTTTGCGCCTTCGTTCTCTACGCCGAGCAGGTTCCCCTTCGGCACATTCAGTTCATTAAACCTGAGATGCGAATTTACAGTGCCGGGAAAACCGCCCAGTAGCTTATAATCTTCTACCACTTCAAATCCACGTTTTGGCTCCACGATAAATACGCTCATACCCACCGCAGGGTCCACCTCTGGCTTCGTTATCGCCCACACTAAGAGCACATCCGCCTGGCTCCCGTTCGTTATGTTCCTTTTCTCTCCACTTATCACGTATTCCTCTTCTTTTGGTGTTGCTTTCGTCTCGATGTGCATCACGTCACTACCCGCTTCTGGCTCTGTTATGGCAATCGCACCTATTTTTGAACCGCTCTTCAGCGCCGGCAGGTATTTCTGCTGCTGCGCTTCGGTTCCGTACCTGGCAATCGTGGCATACGCATAAGAGGAAGTGGAATGTATCCACGCAAGCGGTACACATGCGGCACCAAGTTCCTCGGCTAATATCGCTTCACGGGTTAAGCTTCCGCTACCACCGTACCCCGCAGGCAATACCTGAGCTAACAAACCCTCCTCTCCAAGCTTACCATATAACTCATGGGGATAGAAATCCCGCTCGTTTATCTCCTGCTCTATCTTATGTGCATCCACACGCTCAAGCAATTCTTTTAGCGCTCCTCTGAATTTGCTCTCAGCCACGGAGAAAAGAAAATCTTCTTTGTTTCTCATTTCGCTTCTCCATTACGCGAATTTAGCCACGAGTTCTCCCTTTTTTACCCCTATGGTACTCGCTACCGGTACACATTTCGCCCTGAGAACGTATATCAACCTGCCTCTCAATCCAAACTCAGCTTCAAACTCTGAAATCGCCTCGTAGTTGCCCATCCCCTTCGCTATCACCAAATATCTGTCATCGCAGAGCACATCCAAAAAACCATCCTCCGCCTCTTCTAATGACACACCGATGCACTCACCGCTCGGAACTACATTTATCTTTCCCCACAGCCCGGGGTTAGAAATGAGCACAGAAGAAGCCGCTTCTTTCAGATCCTCTACCGTGGCATCGTTCAAAACGGGACCGCTCTTTGGCGAGACCACTACCTCTTTACCCTGTTCTACCAGCTCTTTTATTACAAAGGCATCAAAAAAAACCTCTCCGGCGTTGTCCGTCAAATATAGAATCTTATCTCCTGCTTTTATCGCCTGTGTTATCAAATCCGCATCCCAATTAAGTTTCTCATTTAACGTATGCTCAAACTTCTCTTTAAAAACGTCGTTGTCGAATGAATAGCCCTTCACACCATATTCCATAGAATTTGCCGCCGCCGCTATTCGCATCAACGCCTCTATCTTATCACAAGCTGCAGCGTAGAAATCATACGCATCGGGAAGTAATGCTCCTGCCACTTCGTTGCTACGCTTTTTCAGCTCCTCATGGGGGTCTCTTGTTCCACTCTGTCTCTGTACTATCCTCTCCCTCGCGGTGCTAAAAAACGCAGGTGACCGCCCTTCCTCATCGAAGTGTTCCAGAAGAAAAGCGATAAAATCTCTCAGTGCAATTATCTTGTCATTGTCCTCTCTAATAGCTATATCACACTCGTATTTCGTCCTTTCTATCAGACAAGCGATACAATCGGATTTTGGTCTCATGTGTGAATGTTATAAGGGAAAAGGTTTAAAAGGGAATAAGATGAATTATAATAGAATATGATAGAAGCAAAAGAATATAAATGACATCGTTTATTAGTAGGTTGTAAGTTATAAGTAAAAATAGGAGAAGAAGAGAAAATGGTAGAAAAAGAACACATGAATCTGGCAATGATAGGGCATATAGACCACGGCAAGTCAACGCTGCTGGGACGATTACTGATGGATACAGGAACGATAGACCCACACACGATAGAGGAATACAAGAAAAAAGCAGATGCGTTGGGAAAAGCGACATTCGAGTTTGCATGGGTAATGGACTCGTTAAAGGATGAGAGAGAGAGGGGCATTACCATAGACGTCGCACATCAAAGGTTTGATACTGATAAGTTTTATTATACGATTGTTGATTGCCCAGGGCATAGAGACTTCGTGAAGAACATGATCACCGGGACGTCACAAGCGGATGCCGCGGTGCTGGTAGTAGATGCGAAGGATGGTATAAAAGAGCAGACGAAGGAGCATGTATTCTTATCGAGAACCTTGGGAGTGGGTCAGCTAATCGTTGCAATAAACAAGATGGACCGTGTGAATTACGATGAGAAGAGGTTTGGCGAGCTGAAGAAAGACCTTCTTGCACTTTTGGGTACTGTTGGTTACAAGGAAGAGCATCTGACATTCGTACCTGTTTCCGCGTATGAGGGCGAGAACATAATAAAAGCAAGCGAAAAGATGAAATGGTTTGATGGGCCTACCTTCTTAGCTGCGCTGGACATGATGGAGATGCCTGATAAGCCTGTTGATCTACCACTTCGGGTACCGGTGCAGGATGTGTATACAATAACAGGTGCGGGCACCGTCCCCGTAGGTAGGGTGGAGACAGGGCGAATGAAAAAAGACGATAAGGTCTTGTTTAATCCTGCGGGCATAACAGGAGAGGTAAAATCAATAGAGATGCACCACGAGGAGATTCCGGAAGCGTTGCCCGGGGATAATATCGGCTGGAATGTTCGTGGGATAAGCAGGACTGATATAAGGCGGGGAGATGTTTGCGGACATGTGGACACACCGCCAACGGTTGCTGATGAATTCACAGCACAGATAGTGGTTCTTCAGCATCCCAGTGCGATTACTGTGGGCTATACGCCGGTTTTCCACTGCCATACCGCTCAGGTCGCATCGACGATAGTAGAAATAACGAAGAAGCTGGACCCGAAGTCAGGAGCAACGTTGGAGGAGAACCCGGACTTCATAAAGCCGGGCGATGCAGCAATAATAAAAGTAAAGCCGACAAGGCCTCTGGTTATCGAGCGTGTAAAGGAGATACCACAGTTGGGTAGGTTCGCGATACGAGACATGGGGCAGACAGTTGCCGCGGGCATGGTAGTAGACATAACGCCAAAGCCTTAGTTAGATACAGAGTAATAATTCGGAAGGGAAGAAGGGAATGAACAATCAAAAGGCACGAATAAAACTATCGAGCGTGGATCATAAACAGTTGGACGGCATTTGTCAGCAGGTGAAAAGGATAGCAGAGACCACGGGTGTTAGACTCGCGGGTCCTATTCCTCTTCCTACTAAGAAGTTGGTGGTTCCATGTAGAAAAAGCCCTGACGGTGAAGGCTCGCCCACGTGGGACCATTGGGAAATGCGAGTACATAAGAGGCTGATAGACCTGGAAGCAGATGAGAGGGCGCTACGGCAGCTTATGCGCATACCCATACCAAAAGATGTTCACATAGAGATAGTGTTGAAAGGATAAGCGGGAAAAATAGAAAACTATAAATAATAGGTGAATGTAAAAGAGCAATAAGAGGGATGATAATATGGGTGTAGTAGCAGATGAATTAATAAAGGAGAAGGATGAGGAGATAGCGGCACTGATAAAGGAGATAGACAGTTTAGTGAACGAGTTAAAAGCGGCAGCGGAAGAGGAGCAGAAGGGCGAAATAATAAATAAAATAACAGAAAAGGAGAAGAATTTGCGTGCCCTCAGACAGAAAAAGGGTCAGTTCAAAGCAGTCATTCCAAATCTTACAGAACTTTGGTAAGCATAAATAAAAAATGCATAAATAAAAAAGGGAAAAATTATTTTCCCATTTTTCTATTTTAACAACTTCTCAGGCATCGTTGTAGTTTGTATGTCCAGTCCCAGTTCTTTTACACTGAGCCCCATCGCCAGACCAAGGAACTGCGTGGTGAACAGGATGGGGAAATTAAAGCTGGTACCGAAAGCCTTGTTCATCTCCGCTTGCCCTCTGTCAAGTTGCAAATGGCAGAATGCACATGGATGAACCATGCAATCACAGCCCACTTCTATTGCATTCACCAGTTTCTGACGTGTCCATTCCAGCGATTGAACGGAATCGGAGGTTCGGTTTCCACCGCCTGCACCGCAGCACATCAATTTGTCTTTGTAATCTACATCTTTCGCTCCTGTTACCTTCACGAGGTCCTCTAAGATATAAGGTGTTTCGGAAGAGCCATGTCCTCTCACTTCTCTCGGCTTGAGGAAATGGCAGCCGTAATGCACCGCTACGTTCACATCGTCCATCGGCTTCGTTATCTTCTCCTTCAGCTTGTCCAGTCCGATAACGTCGTGCAGAATCACGATTGAATGGTTTACCTTTGTAGTCCCTTTGTATTCCCTACCAATCTCACTCAATATCTTGTTTGTCTTCTCCTTTAATTTCGGATGCTTCTTCAGCAAATGGTCTGCTTCCTGTAGTGTCGCGTAGCAGCCATTACAAGTCACATATATCTCAAGCCCCATCTCCTCTGCAATACTGAGGTTTCGTGCTGCCACTGGCAGCCACGTATGCATGTCAAAAGAGCCGAAGACACCTGGCGCTGGACAGCAGGAAGCACCTACCATCTCCTTCGACTCTATTCCAAAACCTTTAAATATCTTCTTCGTCGCTGCTTCTATACCCGGATACCTGTTTGGTGTGATACAGCCGAGGAAATAAGCATACTCCTTCCCTCCATCTTCCTCACTCATTTCTTCGCCTCCGCTTCTCTTAAATTCATCGTGTCCCAATCAAAATCTATCATCGCATCGTAGTTCGTTGCTCTGAATAGCGTTTGCACCTGCTTCAGTTGCTCTTTGTTTTCAGGATGCTGCGCGGTCGGAGGCTGCGACTCGAGACCTACCTTTTCCCTCAGTTCCATCTGAGCAGGACCTATCGGCACCGCATGACCTGTTTTCATTACATAAACGCCAATCATCCGGTGTGGAACCGACATGTGCCCCTCTTTCGCAGCCAGATTTCTTAATATCCTGATTATATCAGTTGTTTTCACTTCCTTCGGACATCTCTCGTAGCATGTGAAACACGTTGAGCAGAACCACAGCTCCGGTGCGTTAAAAATCTCCTCACGCATGTCCAGCAGAGCCATCTGCATTAATTTCCTGGTCCTTAACGCCGTGTTCCGCCCCGAAGGGCAGCCTCCAGTACACTTACCACACTGCACACAATCCCTGAGCGACTCCATGTGCTCCTTGCCAAACACTTCTCCGCCATAATCAACTATGTCTTCATATAAAGTTCCCATAACATACCTCCTTTATCATTTACCTATTTGTGTTTACCCTTTACATGCCTTATCAATATTTACAGTATAAATAATTTGCGGTTTTTTCCCATGGATTACAACTCCACTACCTTCGCTTCTCCCTTTTCTAAATCGAGTATTGCCACAGTTTTTCTACCTGTGAGGTAGCCACAGCACTCTCCTGGGTTTATCACCAGCGCATTCCCCTTCTCCTCTATCACCGCTTTATGCGTGTGCCCGTATATCACCACGTCATAACTGCCTGACACAGCTAAGGCATCCACTATCTGAGGTCTGTGCGTTACAATTATCTTCTTCGCATTGAGTTCAAAATCATAAGGGTCTTCATATATCTCTCCCACTCTTTTCTCCCTGTATTTCTCCCTCAGAAGTAGCTTATCGCCGTCATTATTGCCAAACACGCCTACCAGTGGTATTTTTAGCGCACTAAACGGCTTTTCTGTGAATGGCGCTACGAAATCTCCGGCATGAATTAGTAACTCGATTCCTTCGCGGTTAAAAAATTCCACTGCTTTGCTTATCGCAGCGAGATTATCGTGTGTATCTGCTATTACTCCTATTTTCATGTTTCTCAAAAAGAAAACTTTACTGTACAATAATAAAAAGCCATCAATACAAACAGCGTACACATCAGTCTTATTAGCTATCCTTATGTTCGGTGGATATTTCATTCGCACTGTCCCTGCGAGGTCTGCAGCGTCTTTGATACTCAAACTATCTTTCGCTTTTTTTTTTCCCCTTTTATAGAATTGCAGTCAGACACCAACGGGAGAAAAGTATTTATATACCAGTTACCATACACTTTCCAACGGAGGCGTAAAGGGAAAAAATGGAGATAGGAAAGATAGAGAAGTTGCTTGTAATAGTGAATTCAGGCATGGACAGACCTTTCAGCCAGTATGCAAGCTATGCTATTGCATTTACAGCGAAGAAAATCCATAGCATTCCAGATGTTATGGTCTTTTATGGGCCGCAGGGGGCAGAAGTAGCGCAGAAGGGAAACCTGGCGAAATTAGCGTTCTCAGAAGATGTGAAGAAGCTCATTGCAGAGCAGTTTGATGGTTTAAAACCTGAGGACCTGCCGGATAATCTGGAACAGATGGCGAGACATGTAAAAGATGAGCTGGGCGTGAAAATCGGCTCGTGCGCAACATTCCACGTAGTTGGTGGTTTTGCTGCGTCAGTAGGAGACACCACAAATATCGAAGATTTCATAATGCCAGTGAAAATCCCGGATGCAGTAGAAGCAGCACTTAGTGCAGACAAAATCCTGTATTTCTAAAAGCCCCCAATTTTTTTTTTTGCCATCGAGGAGATTGTAACTATTCAAAAGATTGAAGAGTCAGAGCGGACCGTTAGGGACTATACCAGCTCGAATTTTACACCTGCCATAGTTATAAAACAACTATTGGACCCATCTTTGTCTCTATATCATATCACTCATAGCGGTAGCCCGTTAGCCAGCTCGCGTGCTTCAGCCAGGCATCGCTCTTTACTAATCATTCGCTTCTCAAGTATGTGCTTTTCGCGTGATGTCCCGAAATAAACGGATAAATCAACCGATGCAGTATTGCAAGAAGCATGCACGCCCACTGGAAGTGCACAGCCGCCTCCTGTTACTGTTAATACTTCGTTCTCCACCTCTGCCTCTATCCTCGTATCCGCATCGTCTATCTTACCTGTAATCTCTTCCGCCTCCGTGCCTTCCTTTGTGACCACTGCAATTATACCCTGGTTGGGCGAAGGCACGAAAGGGTCGCGATCGAGCCGCTCGTATTCAACTGCCATGTTCATCCGTTCAAGTCCCGCTTCTGCAAGCAGTATAGCGTCATAATCGCCGCTTCTTAGCTTTCCAATCCGCGTGTTCACGTTGCCTCGTATGTCCTTTATCTCTACGTTTACCCCTTTCGCATCCATGAACTGCAGAAATTGAAACTTCCGCCGCACGCTTGACGTCCCGATCAACGCACCATCCGGCATATCGTCCAGTTTATGCTTCGAGACCAGCACATCAAAAGGGGAATCACGGGGCAATACCGCGGAAGTCGCCAACCGCTCGTCCCTTTCCAGTGGTATATCCTTCATTGAATGCACACCCAGGTCTATTTCTCCGTTTAAAACTAACATATCAAGTTTTTTTACAAAAACGCCCTTCTCCGGCATTTCATACAAACCCTTATCCTTTATGACATCGCCTAAACTGCGTACTGTCTTTATTGTGCATTCGTAGCCCAACGCTCTCAACCGCTTACGCACCTTCTCTGCCTGTAATACTGCGAGTTCACTACCGCGTGTTCCTATTATCATTTTATCCCGCTTGCTATTTATATCGGCTTTTGTGCAGAAAAACTATTGAAAGATACAAATCACCAATTGTTGCATCCATTTACCCGTGGACAAAAAAGATTTCCGCTTTTTGTACTTTTTAATATCATAAAAGAAATAAAGAAACAATATTTTTATAAATTAAGGTATATAAAATAAGAGGAGGTATGAAATGTGAAGGTAACGGCAGTAACATGGGGAAGTGATATGACATTGCTTATTAATGCATGTAAGGAGCTCGGAGTAGAGTTGAACGCATGGTCTACACATGACGTAGAAGATGAAGAGAAGCGAAAGGACTGCATAAAATCCTTCGAGCAGGTGGACCTTATCCTTTTACATTCATCAAATGAGGAATATTGGGATGAGATAATCGAAAGACAGAATAAAGATGTGCCGACGATCTCTTTTGGGCATGATCCATCCTTCTGGTGGCTTTCAAACGTTCCACTGGATGTTGTTGCAAAGGTCAATACCTACCATGTTTACGGTGGGGCAGAGAACATAAAAAATATGCTAAGATACATCGGGAAAGAGATTTTAGACCTGGATTATGAATACGGGAATCCGAAAGAGACGCTGTGGCAGGGGATATATCACCCTGATGCCGAAACCACTTTTGAGAACATAGAGGACTATTTCGCATGGTATAAACCTTCGCACAAGCACAAAGTCGGCATTCTCTTCTTTCGTACTTATTGGACAAACAGAGACCTTGGGATAGTGAACGCATTAATTCGTGAATTGGAAAGCGAGTTTGACGTGATTCCCGCCTTCTGCTACGGGGCGGGCGATAAAGAATTGGGTGCAAAATCGAGCAGTGAAGTTATTGAAGCATTCTTCATGAACAGGATAGATGCACTGATAAACCTTCAATCGGTATTTAATGCCGGAAGTGAAGATAGTTCGGTCAGCACGCTGAAAACACTCGATGTTCCTGTGTTCCACCCGCTGATGGCATACTACAATACAGAAGAAGAATGGAGAGAGGATAATCATGGAATAAGCAGCCTGGAAGTTGGCTGGAGTGTTGCGATGCCAGAATTGGAGGGCGTGATCGAACCGATAATTGTAGGAACATCAAGAAAAGACGGCGATAACGATTTTGAGCGGCATACGCAGATAGATGAAAGGGTAAAAAAGATCGTGAATAGGGTGAAGAAATGGATAGAACTAAAAGAAAAACCTAAATCCGAGAGAAGAGTTGCATTCATCATTCATAACAATCCCTGTGCAAGCGTTGAGGCAACAATAGGTAGCGGTTCTCATCTTGATACCCTGGAAAGTGTAGCGAGGATATTGAAGAACATGAAGGATGCAGGATATTCAGTCGAACCGCCAGAAAGTGGGAAAGAACTCATTGAGAATATTATGGATCATAAGGCAATTTCGGAGTTCAGATGGACAACTGTGGATGAAATCGTGGATAAAGGCGGCGCACTTGCGATGGTAAGCAAGGAGGATTATGAAAAATGGTTTGACAGTCTGAGTCAAAAAGTGAAGGAAAGGACATGTGAAGCGTGGGGAAATCCACCTGGTGAAGAGAAGAATGGTGTCCCAGCAGCAATGGTTTACGATGGTAAAATCGTGGTGACAGGCGTAAGATATGGAAATGCAGTAGTATGCGCGCAGCCGAAGCGTGGTTGCGCAGGTTCAAGATGCGATGGTCAGGTCTGCAAAATCCTTCACGACCCTGAAGTGCCTCCACCTCATCAATATCTCGCAACCTATCATTATTTAGAAAATACTTTCGGTGCTAATGTAATCGTTCATGTAGGAACACATGGAAATCTGGAATTCTTGCCCGGTAAATCTGTTGCATTATCCGAAAGCTGCTATCCTGACATCGCTATTGGAAATCTGCCACATCTATACATATATAACTCTGATAATCCACCGGAAGGGGCAATCGCAAAGAGAAGAAGTTATGCAACGCTTATAGACCACATGCAAACCGTTATGACAGAAAGTGGTTTATATGGTGATTTAAAGGAGCTTGAAGACCAGATTGCCGAGTATAACAAAGTTAAATCATCCGATAAGGCAAGAGCACATACCATAGAGCACATTATTATTGACTTGATAAGGAAAACGAAACTATCAGAGGATGTAAGACTTGACAAAAAGTTAGAGGCTGGGTATTCCTTTGAGAAAATAATAGAAATTGTACATGCGGCTATCACACGCATATACAACACGCAGATTCCTGATGGTATGCATATCTTCGGTGAAGTTCTGGAAGGTGATAAGAAGGTTGAGTTAATCAATTCGATACTGAAACATGATTCAGAGCTAAGGAAATTGATTTTTGCGCTTTTGGGACAGGATATCCAGCCTTCTGATGCAGGAAGCGAGCTTTTAGCTGAGGTGGATGGCACTGCAAAGGAGTTTATTTCCGCATTCTTGACTGAAGAAGACCCTTTGGAAGCAGTGAAGAGGGTATTAGGAGATAAGTTTGAGAGGAAAGAGGTGGAAAAGCTCTATTTGATGTGGGAGAAGGTAATAGATATTTCATCAAGGATAGAAGCATCGGACGAGCTGGGAAGTTTGTTACACGGCTTTGATGCTGGCTACATCGAACCAGGACCTTCGGGGCTCATAACAAGGGGTAAGCTCGATATACTCCCAACGGGCAGGAACTTCTATTCCCTCGACCCGTTCAAGATTCCTACAAAAGGTGCGTGGGTGATTGGTAAGCGACTTGCAGATGGAGTAATAATGAAATACGATAAGGAGAACGGGAAGACTCCAGAAAACATAGCAATGTACTGGATGGCATCGGATATCATGTGGGCGGATGGCGAGCAGTTAGCACAGATAATGCATCTAATCGGTGTAGAACCTGTCTGGAAAAGTGGAAGGGTAAAGGGATACAGGATAATGCCTTTGGAAGAACTCGGTCGCCCGAGAATAGATGTAACCATAAGAGTGAGTGGAATTATACGAGACTGTTTTTATAACTGCATCGAACTCTTAGATGAGGCAATAGGAGAGGTTGCAATGCTTGACGAACCCACAGAAAAGAACTACTTGAGAAAACATACATCGGCATTTGTATCGGGGAACGAGAGTAGTAGCAAGTTTGCACGCATATTCGCGAGTAAGCCTGGCACGTACGGTAATGGTGTGAACCTGGCGGTATATGCATCTGCATGGAAAGAGGAGAAGGATTTGTCGGATGTGTTTGTGCACTGGAACGGATATGCCTACGGGAGAAGCAATTTCGGTACGGAAGCGCGAGATAGTTTTGTATCACAGCTTAAAACCGTTGATTTGACTTTCAACAAGACAGTTACAGATGAATACGACCTGTGCGGATGTTGTTGCTATTTTGGAACACAGGGGGGTCTGACCAATGCTGCGCGGGAGATTTCTGGAAAGGATGTGTGCGCATATTATGGTGATACGAGAGACCAGGATAAGATAGAAGTGAGAAGCCTTGCAGACGAGGTGAGAAGAGTAGTTCGGTCGAAGTTGCTGAATCCAAAGTGGATAGAAGGGGTGAAGCGTCATGGATACAAGGGTGCAGGGGACATATCAAAGCGAATAGGAAGAGTTTATGGTTGGGAAGCGACCACGCATGAGGTAGATGATTGGATATTTGATGATATTGCAAGGACGTTCGTATTGGATAAAGAAATGAGGGAGTTCTTTGAGGAGAACAACCCCTGGGCGTTGGAAGAGGTCGGAAGAAGATTATTGGAGGCTTATGAACGTGGGCTATGGAACGCAGACGAAGAAGTGATAGAAGGATTGAAGAGTGCATACCCTGAGATGGAAGGGTGGATAGAAGAGAAGATGGGCGATGTGAAAGGTGATTTACAGGGTGGTGCGATAGATGTGAAACCCGTTAAAAAAGCGTTTACGGAAGATGCTTCGCGAACGATGGATGATGTCGAGGTATTGGCAGCTAAGGT
>Ga0190285_1000071_pt1 | contig 19632 bp, 17 predicted proteins | sample 48691823_MG_FD_163429 | JGI IMG/M metagenome (GOLD analysis project Ga0190285, IMG submission 163429) | Hydrothermal vent microbial mat bacterial communities from Southern Trench, Guaymas Basin, Mexico - 4869-18-2-3_MG | ecosystem: Environmental > Aquatic > Marine > Hydrothermal vents >...
GAATAGATTTTATCTTTGTCCATATCTAACTTTTTTATTTGCTTTTTTCCTGTTTTTGTGTATTTCCACCATTTATACAACGCTCCCAAAGAATTTACGGCCCTCTCTGGCTGGGGATACGCTGGAATTTTGTTTTTATTTAAAATATCCATGGCATTTTTACTTTTAATTCCACCTATGAAATTGAAAACCACAGGTTTCTTACTTTCTGCAGGCAGAGAATGGAAGTACTTTATAATTTTTTCTGAAAATTCTACAGTATCAAAAGCGGCAGTTTCACAGTTTAACACAATTAATGCAGATATTTTATCAGATTCCATTGCCTTTTTAAAGGCATTGAAATAATCTTCCACCGTTGCTTGTCCCGTTATATCTATAGGATTTTTAGCCGATCCGAAAACTGGCATATATGGTCTGAATGTCTCTTCAAGATATTTATAGTCATCCAGAAGCTTTATTCCATCTTTTTCACATGCATCTGTAGCTAATACACCAACTCCCCCTCCATTTGTAAGAATCACGGCCCCTTCTCCTTCAGGAACTGGCAATGAAGATATTCTTGCCCAGTCAAAGGCTTTTTCCATAGTATCCGCTCTTAAGATACCGCTCTGTTTAAATGCAGCAGAAAAAACCTTATCACTGCCTGCAAGGCTGCCAGTGTGCGAAGCAGCTGCTTTGGCTCCTTTCTCACTTCTTCCAGATTTAATTATAACAATGAATTTTTTCTTAGAAACTCTTTCTGCAGTTTGAAGAAATTTTCTCCCTTCTTTAACACCTTCCATATAGACTACTATCCCCCTCGTGTTTTTATCCTGGGAAAAATACTCCAGAAGATCAGAATCATCTATATCGGCTTTGTTTCCAACGCTCACAACTGCAGAAAGACCTATATTTTCTAAAACAGTCCATCCTATAAGTGCAGCGCCTAAAGCCCCACTCTGGGTGATACAGGCTATATCCCCGGGTATCACGTCTCTTGGTCCAAAAGAAGCGTTAAGACGAGTAGGAGTGTAGATCACACCAAAAATATTTGGTCCGAGTAGAGACATTCCATACTCCTTTGCTATCTCCACAAGGATTTCTTCCTCTTTTTTATTCCCTATCTCAGAAAATCCGGAAGATATTATAGCTACAGCCTTTACACCCTTCTTCCCACATTCTAAAAGTACAGAAGGTACAAATTTGGCGGGCACTGCAATTACAGCTATGTCTATATCTCCTCTCACATCCAGGACAGATTTATAAGCTTTAAGCCCCATTATCTCCTCTTCATTAATATTTATAGGATAAACTTTACCTTTATAACCGTACTTTATAATATTTTCCAGAATCTCATATCCTATTTTCCCCTTCTTGGAAGATGCCCCAATGATAGCTATGCTATTTGGAGTAAATAGATATTTTATATTTTCATCAGGCATTTATTTCACCAGCTTTATACCATGTGTATGCTTGTATATCTCCGTAAAAAAGGAGATATCTATACTGCCGGGGTTTAGTCTTACACCCTCAATCGTTTTTATTTTCTCATTGATAAATTTCCCAATCGTTTTGTTATTTTCTCCGAGTACTTCTACAACTATGTCGTGAGCTCCTGTAGTTACTCCTACCATCTGTACCTCGTCATACTCCGAGATCTTTTTTGCCACGTCTTCTATTTTATCTGGTTCAACACTCAATCCAAGAACAAAGAAAGCATCATATCCTAACTTCTCATAGTTAATAAGAGTTGTAAATCTTTCTATTATTCCCTCTTTAATCAACTTTTGGATTCTTGAATGAACTGTTGTAGTTCCTATTCCAACTTTTTCAGCTATTCTGTAATAAGGTGTCTTCGCATCTTCTCGAAGGATATCAAGGATCTTCATATCTATCTCATCCATAGTATCACTAAATTGAATTAAGTTTTCCCCTTTATAAATTTTTCGGAAAAATATTCACTAAAATTTCCATTTAGCATAGCTACATTCCAAAAAATGTATATTTCATTGCATAACATACCGAAAGTTTTTTAAATGAAATTATTAATAATTGGTACTATGATAGAAAAAAATTCTTCCATAAGAAAAAATCATAGATTATTATTCCTAGATGGCTCTATTTCAAAGAAAATAAATAAACAAGATGCCTTAATTTCTAAAAAATATATTGGAAAAATACATAATATTGGAAGAGATCTTAGGATCGTTGTAATAGAGAGGAGTACAGAAAAAGAAAAAATTTACATCCTCCAAAATGCACAAGTGGATTTTATAAGATCGCTAAAAATAAGTGAACATATGGGAAATTTTTTTAAAAATTTTAAGAATCCTGTTATGGAAACTAAAAAAATGTTAGTAAATCTAGCAGAGGAAAATATAGTATCTATCGCATATAATGAAAAAAATGAGATAATTGGGTATCTCATAGTAGTTAAATCGCAGGAAGAAAGATTTAATTCTGAAAAAACTTATCAGATAGGATCTATAGAGGTAAGTAAAGATTATAGAAACTTAGGAATTGCTATGGAACTAATGAAACTATTTGAAGATAAATTTTTTGACGATAAAATTGTTTATACATTCTGTTTTTCCTGGCACTGGGATACCAGAAAGTGCAATGTTGAGACATATAGAAAAAAGATTTTACATCTTTTATATGCTCAAAGTTTTATAGAAGAGTTCATAAATGATACAAATATAAAAATGGATCCTCACAATGTTTTCGCAGTCAGATATGGAAAAAATACGGATCCTGTCTTAATAAAAAAATTTAGAGAAAGATTAATTTAGGTGTTTAAAAATGAACAGAAAAGAAAAATATAAATCCAAGATCAAGCCCGTTGGAGAGGCGATGAAGGTCATAAAGAACGGAGATAGAGTTTTCATAGGAGGAGGAGCAGCTCAGCCTCAGACATTGGTTAAATCGTTAGTAGAAAGAGGAAAATACCTGATGGATACAGAGATAGTACATACACTTACATTGGGGGTATCACCCTATATATCTCCAAAATTTGCAGATATTTTCAGGCATAATGCTTTTTTTATAAGTGAAGACACCAGGGGGGCTGTAGCTGAAGGCAGGGCAGATTATACACCCATATTTCTTTCTGATGTGCCCAAGATAATAAAATCCGGATTAATGCCTATTGATATAGCTCTGATTCAGGTATCTCCTCCAGATGATCATGGATTTTGTAGCCTTGGAGTTTCTGTAGATATCGTGAAAAGCGCTGCAGAAACAGCAGATATAGTGATAGCAGAAGTAAATAAACAGATGCCCAGGACACTGGGAGATAGTCTTATTCACATCAATGACATCAATACAATAGTGGAGAGTGATCTTCCATTGCCAGAATGGCCTTCCACCAAGGAAGATGAAGTTGCAAATAAAATAGGGGAGTACGTAGCTACTCTTATAGAGAATGGTGCCACAATTCAAACAGGATACGGAAATATACCAGATGCAGTTTTGCAGAGTCTTTATGATAAAAAGGATCTTGGGATTCATACTGAGATGTTTTCTGATGGAGTGGTGGACCTCGTTAATGAAGGGATTATAACATGCGATAAAAAGACTATTCATGAGGGGAAGATCATAGCATCTTTCTGCATAGGAAGTAAAAAACTCTATAAATTTGTTGATAACAATCCAATGGTAGAATTTCATCCCTCGGATTATACAAACGATCCTTTCATTATCTCTAAAAATAATAGGATGGTAGCTATAAACTCTGCACTGGAAATAGATCTGACAGGTCAGGTATGTGCCGATTCTATGGGGCATGTATTTTATTCCGGTATAGGAGGACATTGCGATTTCATGAGGGGAGCTGCCAGATCCAAAGGTGGAAAACCGATTATAGTAATGCCTTCCACAGCAAAAAATGGAGAAGTTTCAAGGATAGTTCCATTTTTAAGCCAGGGAGCAGGGATCGTTGAAACAAGAGGAGATATTCATTATGTTGTTACAGAATATGGAATTGCTTATTTATATGGAAGAACTATAAGAGAAAGAGTGTTGGAATTGATCAATATAGCACATCCAAAGTTCAGAACAGAGCTTTTAAAAAAAGCCAAAGAATTAAATTATATCTATCAGGATCAGCTTGAGATGAGCTTGAAAAGCGATGTTGTGTACCCAAAACAGTGGGAAACACAAGCAATAATGAAGGACGGAACATTGGTGTTTTTTAGGCCAATAAAGCCAACAGACGAACCTTCAATGAAAGAATTCTTTTATTCGTTGTCTGAAGAGAGCATATACCTGAGATTTTTCACTATTGTTAAAGCCATGCCGCATAAGAGATTACAGTACTTTTCAAATGTAGATTATAAATGGACTATGGCGATAGCTGGATTTGTAAAGGAAAAAGGTATAGAAAAACTCATTGCTGTTGGCAGATACGGTATGCCGAGGAATTCAAACATGGCAGAAGTTGCTTTTCTAGTACATGATGATTATCAGGGGATTGGAATAGGCAAATTTTTATTAAACTATCTTATAAAAATAGCTAAGGCAAATAATGTAAAAGGCTTCACGGCGGAAGTACTTCCAGAAAATAGAAAAATGCTCGATATTTTCTATAAAAGTGGATATGAGATAAAAAGTAAGCTTGCAGAAGGAAATTACTATATTTCATTTGATTTTGAGTCAGTAAATAAAAAATATAAGAAATCTATTTAAGCCCCGAGGGGGATTTGAACCCCCGACTTGCTGCTTACGAGGCAGCCGCTCTACCACTGAGCCACCGAGGCATATAAGAATTTAGCTTACAGATTTAAAAATTTTATACTATAACTTTTTATTTACATTCATATTAAAAGAGTTATGCATCCCTACATAAGGATCACTAGGCCAGTGAACTCGGTAATGTCAGGTTTTGCTGTTTTCATAGCAGGTATAATTGCAGGAGGATACCCGTTTACATATAAAGTCATACTGGCAAGTATAGTCTCAATTGTTGCATGTTCGGGAGGAATGGTGATCAATGATTATTTTGATTATGATATAGACAAAATAAATAGGAAGGATAGAGTTTTACCCATGGGTGAAATGAATTTAAAAGCAGCATTTTTTTACGCTGTCTTTCTTTTTGTTTTTGCCTGCTTCATAGCGTATTTTGTCAATTTTAAAGCATTTTTTATCTGCATTACTGCAAGTATATTGATGTTTTTATACGCCTATAAACTGAAAAGAATGTGCTTTGTTGGGAATATACTGGTGGGTTTTTTGACATCTCTCACCTTCCTTTATGGGGGGGCTGCCGTAAACAAAATGGAAGCTGTGGGAATGCTTTTCATATGCTCATTTCTTGCGAATATCTCGAGAGAAATTATGAAGGACATAGATGATATAAAAGGAGACAAAGAGATGGGATCATCTACCCTTCCCATAATTTATGGAGAGAAAAAATCTCTTTTGATATCTCAGATATTTTTATTATCAGGTATGATTACCACATTTCTTCCATATGTTTACAATATTTTTGGAGTTCAGTATCTTTTCATGATATCGGTACTGAATATCTTTGTGTTCTGGACTTTGTATATCAGTAAAAAAAATGTTTCAAGAGCAGAAAAATCATTGAAAATAGAAATGTACGGCGTTCTCTTTGTATTTTTTGTATCAAAAATTATAGATCAGATTGCATAAAATATAAATATCTAAGAAACATAGAAAGTATATGGTAAAGAAGTGCATAATTCCCATAATCTTGTTGCTAATTCCATTGGTAAATGGGTATGTGAACTGGGTATATGAAACGGATCTCAATACAGTATGCGAGATGGCGAAAGCAGAAAACAAACTTGTACTTCTTTATGTATACGACGAATGGACAGAAAATGCGGATCGTATTCTTGAGGATTCAAAGGTTTCCGAGTATATAAACAGTCATTTTTATGCAATGAAGCTTTATAAATTTACTTCAAAAGCAATATGCGAAGCTTATGGCATAGAAAAAGCTCCAACTGTTGTATTTTTAGATGCTTACGGAGAAGAAATTGGCAGAATTGAGGGATTCTCTAATTCAGAGGATTTTTACAACGAAATGAGAGAGACAATTGAAGCCAGAGAATTCAGAGAAAAACTTAGAGATGAAGCTTATGAGGCATTGACAAATGCAGATTCTCTTTATGCAAAAGGAAAATACAGAGAGAGTAAAGAACAGTATAATATAGCATTGAATAAATTTAAGCAATTGGGTGAGAAAGAAAAAGAAGAATACTGTAAATCTAAGATCTCTGATGCAGATTTGAAAATACAGTTAGATCTTTTAAGATACGGCTTAATTATATTTGTGGCAGTTGTAGCATTTTTCGCCCTTATATACTATATATCAGCAAAAAAATGATTATCTTTCAACTACAAAGGCTATTTTAACATGCGCTTTAAATCTTACAATCTTATTTTCTTTTATATCTCCTTTATATCCTAAAATGTCTATTCCTGTTATATTTTTCACAGTTTTTTCAGCTTCTCTCAATGCATTTTGCACTGCATCTTCCCAGCTTCTTTCAGAACTTCCTACGAGTTCGAGTATTTTGACTACACTCATTTTATCACCTGATTATTTTAATGTCTTTCAAGTTAATATATCTTTTCAGGTTACACAGTTTTCCAGTCTTCCTACTTTATCTATTTCTAGGATTATACGATCTCCCTTTTTTATCTTCCCCACGCCTTCAGGAGTTCCCGTTGCTATTATATCTCCTCTTTCGAGTGTCATTATTTCGGAAACATACTCTATAATCTGGTCTATCGTAAATATCATATATTTCGTATTTGAATTCTGTTTTATTTTATCATTTACCCACAATTTAATATTTAGATTATGGGGATCTTCTATCTCTTCTTTTTTCGTTACCTCAGAGATAGGTGCAAAGGTGTCAAATCCTTTTGATATGCTCCATGGATAGCCTTTACTCTTTGCATAACTCTGAAGATCTCTTGCCGTTATGTCCAAAAATGCAGAGTATCCAAGAATATGGGAAAATGCTTCATCTTTTGGGATATTTTTTCCATTTTTCCCGATTATTACAGCTAATTCTCCTTCATAATGTATTTCTTTTGAAATTTTAGGGAACACTATATAATCTGAACTGTATATTACAGCTGAAGGTGGTTTTAAAAAGAGTATAGGCTCAGTAGGCAGTTCACTCCCCATCTCTTCTGCATGCTTTCTGTATGTTCTTGCCAAGCAGATTATCTTTGTAGGATAGATTTTTTCATTGGTATCTCTTATTATCAGAGGTTTCATAGAATCTCTATGTGAAAAGGTTTAAATAACTTTTTTTTAGATTGTATATTAATGGAAGTACAATTAAAAGTTGCAGGCGCAAGACAGGAAGATGTCGGAAGAGGGGTCGTAAGGATAGATAAGAAGTTTCAGAGAAAGATAAATGTGGTTCAGGGAGACGTTGTAGAGATAATTGGCAATAGGGAAACTGCTGCATTAGTTATAGATGCTTATCCGGATGATATAGGCTTGGATATAATCAGGATGGATGGGCTCATAAGAAAAAATGCTAAAACAACTATGGGTGAGTTTGTAAAAGTTAAAAAGGCTGATGTAAAGCCTGCAAAAAATGTTGCATTGGCACCAACACAGAGAGGCATGAGAATAATGATCTCTGGGAATGTGGTCTCGAGGAATCTCAGGGGAAGAGTTTTGAAAAAGGGAGACGTAATAAGTCTTATCTCCCAGAGAAAGGATCCTTTTACTGAATCTATATTCAGTGATCTTTTTGATGTTATCTCGGGTTCACCTTTCGGTCTTGGCGAAATTAGATTTGTAGTTGTAAATACATCCCCTTCTGGTGTAGTCCAGATGACAAATCTTACAAAAGTAGATGTTCTTCCTGAAGCTGTCGAGATAAAAGAAATGGAAATGCCGACAGTAACATACGAGGATATAGGAGGACTTAAAAGGGAGATACAGAAAGTAAGAGAGATGATCGAGCTCCCTTTAAAACATCCAGAGCTCTTTGATAGGCTCGGTATAGAGCCCCCAAAAGGTGTACTTCTCTATGGACCTCCAGGTACCGGAAAAACTCTTATTGCAAAGGCTGTAGCAAGTGAGAGCAATGCTCACTTTATATCCATAAATGGTCCTGAAATAATGTCAAAATTCTATGGGCAGAGTGAAGAAAATTTAAGAAAGATTTTCGATGATGCTGAAAAAAATGCTCCCTCTATAATCTTTATAGATGAGGTAGATGCCATAGCACCCAAAAGAGAGGAAGTTACGGGGGAAGTTGAGAGAAGAGTCGTGGCACAGCTTCTTGCATTGATGGACGGGTTAAAGACCAGGGGCAAGGTAATAGTTATATCAGCTACGAATAGACCAGAAGCACTTGACCCAGCTTTGAGAAGACCAGGAAGATTCGATAGGGAGGTAGAGATAGGTGTAGCCACTAAAAGTGGAAGAAAAGAAATACTTCAGATTCACACGAGAGGAATGCCGCTGGAAAACGTAGATCTTGATCATCTTGCGAGTATAACATACGGATTTGTTGGGGCAGACCTTGAGGCTCTCTGCAAAGAAGCTGCAATGAACTCTTTAAGAAGAATTCTACCAGAGATAAATCTGGAAGAGGAAAAAATACCTTCCGAAGTTCTCGAAAAAATAAGAGTTACGAAAAATGATTTTGAAGAATCTTTAAAAGCAATTGAGCCTTCTGCTATGAGAGAAGTTTTTGTACAGACACCGAATGTAAAATGGAAAGATATAGGAGGATTAAAAAAAGTAAAAGAGGAGCTGAAAGAAAGTGTGGAATGGCCTTTGAAATATCCTGAGAGATTTAAAAAAATGGGGATAAGACCTCCTAAAGGAATATTTTTGTATGGTCCCCCAGGATGCGGAAAAACTCTTCTTGCAAAGGCTGTGGCCTGCGAAAGTGAAGCGAACTTTATCTCTGTCAAGGGACCTGAAATTCTATCTAAATGGGTGGGAGAGAGTGAAAAGGCTGTAAGAAAAATATTCAGAAAAGCAAGACAGGTTTCTCCGAGCATAATATTCTTTGATGAGATAGATTCTATAGCATCTATTCGTGGTGAGGAAATAGGAAGCAGGGTAGGTGAAAGAGTCGTTGATCAGCTTCTCACAGAGATGGATGGATTGGAAGAGTTGAGCAATGTAATAGTCATAGGGGCTACAAACAGACCCGATATCGTGGATCCTGGCTTTTTGAGACCTGGAAGATTTGACAGGAAGATACTTGTTCCCGCCCCTGACAAAAAAGCAAAACTCGAGATACTGAAGGTACACACTAAAAATATGCCACTGGCAAAAGATGTTGATCTGAAATATCTTGCAGAAAGAACAGAGAATTTCTCGGGAGCGGATTTGGAAGGACTGGTCAGAGAAGCTGCAATGACCGCATTGAGAGAAGATGAGAATATCAAAGAGGTGAGCATGCGCCACTTTAAAAAAGCACTTGAGGAAATTACACCTTCAATAGACAGAGAGACTATCAGGAGTTATGAACTTCCTAAAGTAAAAAAGAGTACAGGGATATATGGGTGAGTCAGTACCCTGCAAGAATAAACGAAATCATACGTTTTTCAGCTTTTCTCAAATGTTCTACTGTGGTCGCTTTACTTATTCCCAGTTTTTTTGAGAGTTCCTCTGCAGTTACTTTTCTTGGTATATCGTAGTATCCATTTTTCTTTGCAGCTATGAGAACTTTTCTTTGTTTTTCTGTTAGAGATGATAGAATATCATACTCAGGCAAGTTTACTTTTTGAAAATAAATATTTTTTACAACTCCAAATATATTAATGACCTTTAAAAGTTTCTTGAGGTTGTCGTTGTCGCTAATAAATGAAAATACGATCTTTTCTTCCGAAACAAATGCAGGAAGGGTGTATATGACATCAAAATTAAATAGTTTAAAAATTTTCATAAGTTTCTTTTTGTATATTACTTTGACTAAACATGTATATTTGTTGTTCTCTTCTTTTAAAACATCGAGAATAGCCGATCCCTCCGGTAAACTTAAATCTTTTAGCGTAAATCCTTCCTTCATCTTTATATCAGCTATTACTATTTTTACTCCTTTTTCAAAATCCACTCTTAGAATAGCTTTTGCTTCTCCATACTCGATTTTTTCAAAGTAATCCTCTGGAAAAAATCTGGATATTTTTCCAGGCTCTAACTCAAGAATTATCTTTCTCATATGATAGCTTATGTGATGAGAGTATAATTACTTTGCGGTTATTTATAAAGAGCCATACATGGTCGGCAAAATTATTATTAATAAAAGAGATAATATAGTGGCATGGCAGAAAAAATAATAGAAACTGAAAATCTCACATACAGTTATGACGGCAATATGGCGGTGGATCACATCTCTTTTTCTGTAGAAAAAGGAGAAATCCTTGGATTTCTTGGACCAAATGGGGCTGGAAAAACTACCACGGTGAAGATGCTTACAGGTCAGTTCGCACCTCGGGAAGGCCGGGCTAGAGTATTGGGTTTTGATGTTGCTCAGGAACCAAAAAAGATCCATGAAAAAATTGGTGTCTGCTTCGAAGAGAAAAATCTGTATCCCCGTCTGTCAGTGAAAGAAAACTTGGAATTCTTTGCCAACTTATTTGGACTTGAGGTAGATATTGATTCACTACTCAAACGTGTGGAACTCTCCAAATGGATAAACGATAGAGTCGAAACACTTTCTAAAGGATTGCAACAGAGAGTAATGTTCGCGCGATCTCTGATAAACGATCCAGATGTTCTATTTCTTGATGAGCCGACAAGTGGTTTAGATCCCATCTCAGCAGATGCAATAAGAAATATAATTCTGTCAGAAAAAAAGAAGGGCAAAACTGTTTTCTTAACTACTCACAACATGATGGAAGCTGACAAATTATCGGATAGAGTAGCATTCATCAACGAAGGGAAAATAGTTGCGCTGGATACGCCAGAAAATCTGAAACTGAAACTGGGAAAGAAAGCTTTGAAAGTAAAGATGAGAACTGAAAAAGGATTTGAAGAAGAAACACTGCCTTTGAGAGACCCTGAAACTCCTAAAAAAGCAAAAGAGCTCCTGGAAAAAAGAAACATTGCTACAATCCACACTCAGGAAGCCACTTTAGAAGAGGTCTTCATGAAATTGACAGGGAGGAAGTTGGAACAATGAAAGCCTCATGTATTAAAGCTATTACCAGAAAAGATGCCGTTGCTGCAATGAGAAACAAACTGTTAGTGCTGGGATTATTTGGAGGGATTATCTTTGCTGCGATATACTATGCGTTTCCTTCTACCGTCGAAGAAACGTTCACTGTGGCTCTCTATGATGAGAGTTCTTCTCAGTTATTTCCGCACATTACCAAGATGGAAGGCATACACATAGTATTTTTCACATCGGGAGAAGAATTTGAAAAAGCTGTCGAAGAGGAAGATTACATTGCAGGCATTGCTCTGCCGGAAAGATTTGATTCTCAGTTGCTCTCAGGGAAGCAGCCAACTATAACTCTCTATTTCAAATCCGAGGTACCCGAAAGTGTCAGGATATCTATTGAATATTTCATACAGATGGCAATTGAATACATTGCTTTTGGAGAGCAGCCCATGATTATAGAAACAGAAATGTTGGGAGAAGATATGGCAGGAAAGCATATTCCATTGAGAGAACAATCGATACCATTTTTCCTTATGTTTGCTTTGATGATGGAAATGTGGACTATAAGCACACTGATTGTGGAGGAGAGTGCCTTTGGGACGATGAGAGCAGTCCTGGTGACTCCTGCTTCTCCTTCAGATGTAATAATATCAAAGGGAATAATTGGAATTATTTATTCTTTCTTTGTTGCAGTATCGATTCTCATCCTGACCCAGAGCGTGAGAGGAAATCTGCCTGTTTTGTTCCTGGGAGTTTTCCTTGGTGCTATCATGGCAGTGGGCATGGGATTGTTTCTGGGAAGTCTAACAAAAGATATTTTGGGGTCTTACATTTATGTGTCAATTCCACTTCTTATCCTTATACTTCCAGGCATGTTTATCCTTGTACCTGACATATCTCTCTCCATAGTAAAGGTGATCCCGACGTACTATCTGGCAAATGCTTTCGGTCAAATTCTTAATGGTGGTGCCGGGCTGGCTGAGGTATGGAAAGATTTTCTCATCATTGCCAGCTTTGATGCAGTATTTTTTGTCCTGGGTGTATATGCACTGAGGAGGCGATTTTCATGAAACTTTCCAGAATGTTCTCCATGGCAAAGAAAGATGTCGTTATCATAACAAGAGAGAGTTTTTTCCTGTACATGGTGGCGATGCCAATTGTCATGTCACTGATACTCACTGCAGCTCTGGGATCCGTAGGCACTGCAAAACCCTCAATAGCCATATATGGTGACGGTGAGATTGTGTCCATACTTGAAGAGGAACCCTCCCTGAATGTTACTATTTTTTCATCTGCAAAGGATCTGAGAGAAGCGGTGCTGGAAGGAGAATACGACGGAGGATTACTTGTGTCTCCCGCCCCAAAGCTCCTGATCTCTGGAAAAAGTTTGTTAAACGAAAGAGTAACGATAGGAGCCACTCTGGTGAATGCGTTCCGGGAAGTTTCAGGTAAAGAAGAGACCATACTCTTCGAAACAAAGGAAATTGGAACTGATGAATACCCATGGAAGGTAAGATTTATACCCTTCCTGACGATATTCGCAGTAGTGGTAGCGGGCATGATCATCTCAGCATCTCTCATAGAAGAGAGAGAAAAGAAGACACTGAATGCAGTACTGGTGACACCCATCACGCCGCTTGAGTTCATAATGGCCAAAGCCCTATTTGGATTATTTCTTGGATTGATACTGGGCATTATCATCCTGGTGCTAAATGGAGCCCTTACCAGTGGGTTTTTACTCATCATGTTGTTTTTAATTCTGGGGACAACTTTTACTGTGGCGTTAGGATTGATGGCAGGAGTGGTGATGGACAACATCACAGATTTAATAACAAGAATAAAAATCTTTGGATTGATTTTGTATTTTCCTGCACTCATCATCATGTTTCCCCAGATACCGCAGTGGCTCGGCAAGTTCTTCCCAACGTACTACTTCATCGATCCAATTTTTTCCATAACGCAAAAAGGGGCAGGATGGTCGGATGTCTGGTGGAAAGCAGTAATTCTCGTGGTCTGTGATGTTATAGTTCTGGCTCTCGCTGCGAAGGTTTTGAGAAAAAGAATGCTCGGAAAAAAGATAAAAGCTTGAAATATACAATTTTTTTATTTTTGAAATCTATTCTGATTCAATCAACGAACCTTATCATTTCCTTTGTCATCCTTCTCAGTGATGCTTCTGGTATTTTGGCAGGGTAACCCACGGGCGTCACAGTAGCGACGTAGTGTTCTTTTGGAATTGCCAGTGCTTCTTTCACTTGGATCCTATCCATATCAGCAATCCAACAGGTACCGAGGCCATGAAGCCATGAGGTAAGAATGAAATGGTATGCTGCAATGCATCCATCCTGAACGTGGCTCATTGATAATTCTGGATCCGAGCATATTGCAACAGCTATTGGCGCCCGCGACAATGGTGCACTGCTGTTTCCTCGAAGAGAGGCTAGAAGTTCCAGCGTTTTTTTATCACGGATCACAACGAAGTAATACGATTGAGAGTTTTTGGCAGTTGGAGAAAACCTGCAGACCTCAAAGATCCTCCAGAGAACTTCATCAGGCACCTCTCTGTTCCCAAAGTACCTTATGCTTCTCCTGTTTTTTAGAAGCTCTTCTCCATCGTGATATGGTTGTAAAGGATGAAGAAAGCACTGGAACTCTATGGTGCGATTCTCAGGGTCATTGGCAAAGAAGTGGTATATGTGATACTTTTCATTTTCTTTAGGCTCGGCTAATGCTATTTCTCTGAGTCCACGGTATGCAAGATCAACTTCCTCTTTTGTTCGGTAGAAAAATGTTATCACGCCATTTTTTTCGCAGGTTTCGCTCTTGCAGAATCCCAGTAAGAAATTGCCGTGCTTCAAGATGACGCAGTTCTCCTGTTCCAGCCACACCGTTGCTCCAATCGAAAGATAAAATTCCTTTATTTTCATTAGATCTTTCGTTCTGAAAAATATGATGCCTGACATACCCCCAACACCTTTTTTAGATATAAAAAACTTTGGATACTGTTCCTTTAAATCTTGATTACTTCTTGATCTCACACCATAAATATCGTCAGAATGCCTATCAAAACACAAAAAATTATGCCTATCTTTACGGTGAATCTCATTATTTCTCCTTCTCTTCCCAGTATGTTTGTTACCGAAGCTGCAAGCACCATATCTGTGGGAGAGAACATTTTTCCTATCGCTCCTCCAGCAGTTTGTGACCCAAGTATCAGTAGTGGATTTATTCCAAGATTTTTTGCTGTAGTATACTGGAAAGCTCCGAGTAGCATATTTGAACTCGTATTACTTCCTGTGATGAATGTTCCCAGAGCTCCTATCATCGGCGAGAAGAATGGAAATAGAAAGAATGTAGCTTTCTGAGCTAAAATGGAGATCATCCCTGAGTCCCTCATTAAAGAGGATAACGATAAAATGGCTGCTATGGAAACAAAGCTTGGAATAGTTGTTACGGTAGTATCTCTCAATATTTTTTTCGTATCGATACCAAAACCTTTCTTTTTATAAACGATATACGAGATAAAAGCAGAGAAAAGTATGAAGCTTCCCGGATGTGCAAAAATCTTTATGGGATTGTAGCTCATAATAGCAGGATTTGTCCATATTTTTGTAGAGGTCTCCGGAAATGAAAATCCGAAAACACAGTGGGTATTTGCAAAAGAGGACAATGGAGTGAGCATTACCAAAAGTACCACCGCTATAAGAATGTAATAAGGTAAAAATGCAGAGTGAAAACTCGTTCCTCCCTTATTCTCTATTTTTTTATTTCTACGTGCCAAAAGAAATCCGAGAATCAATCCTACGATTCCAGAGGTGAATGACGCCATACACGGCTCTATCCTCACTATTATGTTTAACGTAATCCCCATTAGAATCCCTAAGATCAGGATATGAGGGAATCCCTTTTTTACAGCTTTAAAACCTCCATAGATGTAAGAGATTACAAACCCTGTCAGGATGCAGATAATGGATAGAAAAAAAGCTCCAAAGGCTGCGAATATCAATGATTCTTCAGGACCCAACTGCGTAACAAGCCTTGCCGCCAGGTACGATGCACCCATGGAACCAAAGGTAACAGACCATGCACATCCTATGAGAGGTACTATCGCTGAAACAATTGGCGAGTACCCCATCCCCATTAAAAGTGGAGCGGTAACAACGACGGGCGTTCCAAATCCTGTGACTCCTTGAAGAAAAGAAGGAAATATCCACCCCACTATCAATAACTGCAAGAGTTTGTCTGAAAATGCTTTGAATTTCTCTTTTATAACTTTGAAACCCCCCGTTGTGTCTATAAGTTTATATACCAATAATGCAGGCCAGATTATATAGATTATCCAGAATGTCATCCACAGTCCCTTGCCAAAACTTACCGCAATGAGTTTTCCATCGGCTCCGAGATATATGCTTGCGAGAAGGGTATAAAATAGAGATATGAGTGCTGCCCTTTTGATACTCGTCTTAAATCCAAGAAGGAGAACTAAAAGAATTATTATCGGGATGATCGAGATTATGAAGTTCATACCGATATTAAATAGAAGAATTTATTAAAGTTTTCTAATCCACTTTGTCCTGTTTCATTAAAGATTTATCCTCGCTGCTGAAAGTATTTAACATTTACATGCCAAAAAATCTGTTAATGGGAAAGTATTTAAATAAAAAAATCCTATAAAAGATGAGGGAGTTGGACTCATACTCAAAATAATTCAAACATGCGATTCACCCCAACTTCCTCATTATTTCCCATATCTTTTAAAATAACTCAGGACTCGGAGATGCATGAGAACCACCTACCGTAAAGTTTTTATATCACGATAAATCCAGTTTTTTGTAGGTGTTGATCATGAAAAAATCCAAGAAAAAAAAATCTGATGAGAAGGATAAGATCATTAAAGAGAAGGATAAAATCATTGAGAATAACTTAAATCAGATGAAAAAGATGCAGGCTGACTTCATAAACTTCAAAAACAGGATAGAAAAAGAAAAAGAGGAGTTTGTAAAATATGCCAATAGAGAGCTTATGCTCAAACTTTTAGATGTTCTGGATAATCTCGAAAGAGCTTCGCAGACAGAGGATGAAGGAATAAAACTTATATATAAACAGTTTAAAGATATTTTGGAAAAAGAAGGCTTGGAGGAGATAGATACTACTGGAAAGTTCGATCCCTATTACCATGAAGTAATAGCTGTAGAAAACTCAGATTGTGAAGAAGGAAAGATTATTGAAGTGCTTCAAAAAGGATATTTACTCAACAATAAAGTGTTGAGACACTCAAAAGTTAAAATATGTAAGAGGTGATAAAATGGGAAAAATTCTTGGAATAGATTTAGGAACTACAAATTCATGCATGGCTGTAATAGAAGCTGGAACACCGAAAGTGATCCCAAATGCTGAAGGAAACAGGACGACGCCATCAGTAGTTGCATTTACGAAAGAAGGACAGATGATAGTTGGAGAACCTGCAAAGAGACAGAGTATAAGCAATCCAGAGGGTACAGTCGCATCAATAAAAAGGAAAATGGGTACAAAAGAAAAAGTCAGAATAGGAAATAAAGAGTATACCCCAGAAGAGATATCTGCATTTATTCTTCAGAAGATGAAGAGGGATGCTGAAAATTATCTTGGTGAAACAATAAAGGAAGCTGTTATTACAGTTCCCGCTTATTTCAATAACTCTCAGAGAGAGGCAACAAAGGCGGCAGGGGAAATAGCAGGACTGGAGGTAAAAAGAATAATAAACGAGCCTACAGCTTCATGTCTGGCTTACGGTCTTGACAAGATCAAAGAAGATCAGACTATTCTTGTTTATGATTTAGGAGGAGGAACATTTGATGTTTCCATACTGGATGTAGGTGAAGGTGTTTTTGAGGTAGTCTCTACTAGCGGGGATACACATTTAGGTGGAGATGACTGGGACAAAAAAATAATGGATTATCTTATAGAAGAGTTCAAAAAAGAAACTGGAGTAGATATTTCCAAAGATAAAATGGCACTGCAGAGATTGAAGGATGCTTCTGAAAAAGCTAAGATCGAACTTTCGAGCGTGATGCAAACTGAGATCAATCTCCCCTACATAACAGCTGATTCCTCAGGACCAAAGCACCTTGTGAAAACACTGACAAGAACGAAGTTTGAAGCATTGACAGAGGATCTTTTAAAGCGAACAGAAGAACCGATAACACAGGCTTTGAAAGATGCCAAATTGGAACCAGAAAATATAGATAAAATACTTCTTGTTGGAGGAGCTACAAGGATGCCTGCTGTACGAGAGTTAGTAAGACGATACTTTGCTAAGGATCCTAGAAAGGACATAAATCCTGATGAATGTGTGGCGATGGGAGCTGCGATACAGGGAGGAGTTCTTGGAGGAGAGGTTAGAGATATACTCCTTCTGGATGTTACCCCATTGTCTCTTGGCGTGGAGACTAAGGGAGCATTATTCACACGTGTAATTGATAGGAATACAACGATACCATGCGAAAAATCTAAGATATTTACAACTGCAGAGGATTACCAGACATCTGTTGACATTAACATACTTCAAGGTGAGAGACCACTGGCAAAGGATAATCATTCTCTTGGCAGATTTACTCTCTCGGGTATACCTCCAGCACCTATGGGAATTCCGCAGATAGAGGTTACGTTCAAGATAGATGCAAATGGGATAATGCACGTAACTGCAAAGGATTTGGCTACAAAAAAAGATGCTTCGATAACTATAAGCGGCTCGGCTACGCTCAAAGAAGAAGAGATAGAAAAGATGAAAAAAGAAGCCGAAAAGTTTGCTAAGGAAGATGAAAAGCTTAAAGAGTTGATAGAAACTAGGAACAAAGCCGATCATATAATTCATGTCACAGAGAGAACTATAAAAGACCTGGGAGATAAAGTTACAGAAGAAGAGAAAGAGAGGATAAATAAAGCAAAGGAAAAGCTAAAAGGTGTATTGAGCAGCGAGAACATACAGGAGATCAACTCTGCCATAGAGGAACTCAATAACGAGGTTTACAAAGTTTCTTCAAGATTGTATCAGGCAAAAAGCGAGGAGAAAAAAGAGGAAGAAAATAAAGGGGAAGAAGATAAAAAAGATCAGAAATAACTTTGTGGTTGAATGAAAAAAGACTATTATGAAATCCTGGGGGTAGACAGGAATGCATCCAAAGAAGAGATAAAAAAAGCATATAAAAAACTTGCAAGAAAGTATCATCCCGATGTAAGCTCTGATCCTAACGCAGAAGAAAAGTTTAAAGAAGTATCGGAGGCTTATGCTGTCCTTTCAGATGATGAGAAAAGGAACCTGTACAACACTTATGGGCATCAGGGCGTAGATGCGAGGTATAGCCGTGAGGATATATTTAGAAATGTGAATTTCGAAGATATATTCAGAGACCTTTTTGGGAACTCTGATAGTATCTTTAAAGATTTTTTTAAGTTTGATTTTGGAAGAGATTTTTTTAGGAGAGAAGAGAGAGGTAGAGACATAAATGTAAGAATGGAAATAGAGTTAGAAGATGTTGCCTTTGGAACTAAAAAAAATCTTACATATACAAGGACTAAAAGATGCGATTACTGCAATGGTACAGGAGCGGAGTCTCCAGAAGATTTTAAAACGTGTGATCTCTGTAAAGGAACAGGCGAGGTAAAGGAAGTGAAGAGAATGGGATTCTCCCAGTTTGTGAGGATAACATCATGTCCTAAATGCAACGGCAAGGGAAAGATAATTACAAAAAAATGTAAATACTGCAATGGAAACGGAAAACTCAGAGAAAAAAGTTCTGTGGTGGTAGAAATTCCGAAGGGGATAAGAGACGGTGTAAGTCTCAGATATAAGGAAATGGGGGAATATAGAGGGAGTTATGGTGATCTCTATGTTACGATCAGAGTAAAGCCTCACAGGTTCTTCAAACGAGATGGAAATAATGTAATATACAGAGCAGAGATCAGTTTTCCAGAAGCTGTTCTAGGGACAAAGATAGAGGTACCGACACTTTATGGAAACGAAATGATCAAGATCCCATCAGGAATACAGTACAACGATGAGATTAAACTGAGAGGTAAGGGACTACCCAGAATGGGATCTTTTGGGAAAGGGGATCAGATAGTCAAGATAGTTTTTAGAACACCAGAAAAATTGAGCAGAAGAGAAAAAGAGCTTTATAGAGAACTGCTGAAACTACATTCTTCATAAACCCAATCAAAAATCTATTTAAATGTATATAAAAATTTACATTTATGAGATTAATTTTACTGGCTCCTCCGGGAGCAGGAAAAGGAACGCAGGCAGAACTTATAGAACAGAAATTCAGGGTAGCCCATATATCCACAGGTGATCTTCTCAGAGAGGCTGTGAAGAAGGGAACAATACTTGGTTTAAAAGCGAAAAAATATATGGACAAAGGAAAATTGGTTCCTGACGAAGTAGTTATAGGGATAATAAAGGATAAAATTAAGGAATTGAATGATTTTATCCTTGATGGTTTTCCGAGAACACTGGAACAGGCAAAGATTTTGGATAGAATACTCGATG
>Ga0190285_1000072_pt1 | contig 19613 bp, 17 predicted proteins | sample 48691823_MG_FD_163429 | JGI IMG/M metagenome (GOLD analysis project Ga0190285, IMG submission 163429) | Hydrothermal vent microbial mat bacterial communities from Southern Trench, Guaymas Basin, Mexico - 4869-18-2-3_MG | ecosystem: Environmental > Aquatic > Marine > Hydrothermal vents >...
GCAAAGAACACAGATAACTTCTGGTGGGACAACCTAATATACTGTGATGGATTGACAGCCTATGGAGACGATGGCGGAAGTTCATTTGACTTTGAAGACATCTATTTGGCTGATAGTGCAACAACCGGTGGATGGGGTGTATTAAAGAAGTTTGGAGGAATATACTACGCATCAGGTAGCCTTACCATAGGAGATACTGGTACGTCCAGCAGTGACTTTGTAGCCAAGAACCAGGTAGTAATATTCGAAGATAAGAGTGATTACGTATCTCCATCACTATACTCCATTACAGTAGTGGGCAACTCAACCGGAGCAACACAGAGATTTGAGTTAGGTGAAAAGTCAGGCACGGCGGGAATAAACGGATGTACGATAAGATGTAATGCTGCAACCCTTGCCTTTGAGTTTACTGCTACAGACACAGATGTAGATGATTTTGGATTATATGGTTCAAGTTTTGATACCTATGGAACTATAGACCTACAGCCAGATGGTACAAATCTAGAAGTTCTTAACTGTAACTTTGTTAATGGACAGGGACAGTTCCAACCAAACACAATGGATGTAACGAACTGTAACTTCATCTCCGGTCCAACGGCCGGTAACGGCACGGTGTTGATAGAATCTGCATCACACAATATTACCTACTGTAGCTTTATCAGTAATCCAGATGCTATTGAGATCAGTGTGGCATCTGCAATTGGATTCAACAATCTAACATTTACAAACAATACCTATGATGTTTATAACTCATCAGGCAGTGCAATAACAGTAACTAATACTGATAGCAATGCAAGTTCATACAACCCGGCGGGTTCAACAGTATCCTTTGAGACTACAGTATCGATAGATATCCATATTGAAAATGGTGATGGGAATAGTGTCGAAGGGGCACAGGTATATATGCAAAAGACTAACCCAACTACTTATTATAGCCACGCAACTAACAACAGTCAAGGAGACACTACATTTGAGGCATCAGCCTCAGTAGATTCTGATACGCCATCTAGTGGATGGATAACTGTTAGAGCAGTTGACGAAAAGGAATGGCACTGGTATAGATATGCTTCAAGGTCTAGTACTGTATTTACGTTCCCACCCGAAACTACTGCCCAGGCAGATAACACTGATGATTCTCCAACAGTCCTTTATGATAGTGGTGTTAACTTCTTAACATCTGATATTGAAGAGGGAGATATGATTGTCAATGAAACGGATGGTTCATGGGCACAAGTAACTAAGATTATTGACGCTGATCATATTGCTCATTCTCCACTAATCGATGGCACCGATAATCATTGGGATACCGGCGATACATATAGTATTTGCAGCCTTGCGCAGTCATATGATGGATCAGACACATTTACTGTACCCCTAATCAACAGCAATACAGATAGCGATGGTAATGTTTCCCTATCATATAACCATCCAGGTGGTACGGTAAATGCCATAATTAGAGTAAGACATTCGCCAGACTCCGGCACACGATACCTCCCAGCCAATGTATCAGCATCATTCACTGGAAGTTACAGTATAACTATTACACTGGTCGAAGATACCATTGGTGGATAATATTTAATATTGTCTCCATGGTATATGTTGTTAGGGAGAGAAAGCAATGGCTATAGGTGATGACTTCAGTATAGACTACAACTACAAGAGGATACATCATACAAGTGGTACAACTGTCTATACTGTTAATGCCTTATACTCATGGTTACAGGATACGTTTGACGAACTAGTCCAGATGGATGACGAAGTTCCTATGACAGCTCAAACGCCAACTGAGTATACGATGGTGAATGGTTGGTGGCTTGATATAGGAGACGATTCCAATGCCCACAAATACCTAAGAGGCGGAGCGATCGCAACAAGTGGTCAAACGAATGTCATTAGATTATTAAAACTTGAAGCATGGACTGGTGGCACCCTCACTTCTGGAGATATTGGAGATGTCGTTGACTATAATTCAGGTGGAGATGGCTCAACTGGTGTTTTGATAGGATATGACAATACAAACCACTATCTATGGGTTAGACAGGATGACACAGGTGACGTATTCTCAGATACAACCAATACCATTGATGTTGGTGGAGTAAGTTATGGTAGTATAAAAGACGTTAATGGTACATTGTCTGGAGATGAGTTGTTTGCTAACATCTATACTCTAGGTACCATTGCAACGAATCCATATCCCCAAATATATGTCTTCCAGAACAAAGAGGCTATTGCAGAGTGGTCAAGTTTAACAAACTGGGATAGAGGACATATAGACATTGTTATACAAGTCAAAGAGATGGGAGTAGAGATCGATGATGCAGTTGTTACTGTGTTCGCTAGGCAAGGAGGAGACTTATACAACCACTTCGAAATTGACTTGAGTGCAGGCGGTCGTAACGCGGTACCGTTGGCTACATCTACTGACCTAGATCAAGACGACACAGGAGATTACTTCCTACTATACGATGGAGAAACTGGCGGTGGATTTGCTGCAGGGGACATTATTGTAGGGGCATCATCAGGTTCTGAAGCTGAAATACTGGCAGTTACAGATTGGGGAACAGAAGGCGTACTAAGGCTTATCGGTGTTTCTGGTGACTTTACAGATAATGAAAACCTACAGGTATCAGGAGCAACTAGAGGGGTCGCAAACGGTGATGGTACTGCTGGTTGTGTTGGAGATACATTCATGTACTTTGATAATGAATCGGGTACACTTACAACCAATACAATATACTACGCTACGTCAGGTTCAACAGCACGCAGGTTACTGGTTGGTAAAGACTCAACTAACTCCGCATTAGTACTAAGAGCTTCTCCTTCATCTGAAACAAACTTACAGGATGAACAGTACCACTATCACAAGTATGTAGATGATGAGACTATATCTGATGGTACAAATACCGCAGATGTCAACATGACATCAGGGTCTGCGATGGGTCAGACTATAGCAGGCTACTCCATACACTGTGTATCTGGCTATAGTGATATCAAAATACAGAATGTAAACTTGGACTTAGCATATGATGGACAGACAGTAAACTTCAGTGTGGGAGATATAGTTAAAGGAGCTACTTCTGGTTCATTCGGTATAGTTATAGCAGACAATGATCAGGGAACTAGCGGTACTCTAACTTTAGGGAATGTAACTGGTCCATTCCAAGACGATGAAAACTTACAGGTCGAAGATGCCACTGGCGGGGGGTTCACAACCCACGCAGTTGCTGATGGTACAGGTGAAATAATACACACAACAACAAAGAATTACGAGTTAGGCAGCTCATACAACTATGACGTAATCATAGATATGAACTACTACGATATTGCAGGTACACAGAGCTACCACATGGCTCCACATACCGTTGCAGAGTTATATGAATACCTTAAGTTTGTAAATAGATGGGATAGTAGTACAAGCATATACAAAGTACAGAGACCGTGGGGTAAGGTCTACTTCTATAACGAGACTGGAACGTCTTATACAGATGAGACGTCCGATTGGATTAGTGACACAGCGGATGACGTACTCTTTGATATGACTGAACAAGAAGATGCATTATACTTTGGATCAACTGAGAAATTCAATAAGGTATGGTATAATCTGACTACAGAAGGAGACCATGCTAACACCATCACGTGGGAATATTACAATGGTTCTACATGGACTGCTGTAACGCACAATGGAGACGCCGGTGAAGGAGAGAGTCAAACAGGTGCTGGTGATTTCGATGGCTCAGGAACTGGATGGTATGCCGTTTGGTGGGATATGCCCACAAACTGGGCAGCAGGTGATGGTGACGGTACAGTTGAACAAGACTATTATTGGGTAAGAGCCAGAGTCTCATCGTTCTCATCAACTACAACTGACCCAGTAATAGGGCAGGGATACATGTGGGAAATCTATAATCCAGAAGTTGGAGAAGAGTATACCACAGCATACTATGGTTATGCAGAAAAGGCAGCAAGTCCATTCGGTACCTTTGCCGGAGGTGTATTCTTCGGTGCACAGGGTGTATGGATTGAGAACATGGCTACTTCTGACGAGCAGGCATATTCCCTTATCGACTCAGATGGATCAGTGCGCAATCCTCCAAACAAGCAGCCAATAACTATCACAGGTCTGGAGTCAGGAGATAGAGTAACTGTATTTAGACTGACCGGCAATGGTGGAGAAATAGATAAGGACATATACACAGTATCCAGTGGTTCACAGTATGGTAGCTCAGTAGTAATGACAGCTTCACTAGATGACGACACTCCAACGACCGGTGTACTCAGAATAGTTGATGACTCAGAGTCCTTAGAGTACAGGATTAGGTATGCATCGTGGAGTAGCGACACAGTTACGCTAAGAACCAAGGTGACTTCGACAACAGACCAGAACGGTGGTGCAACAATACTATATGATGCAGACGGTGACTTTGTTAACAATGGTATCATCTATGGAGATATAGTATGTAATGAAACAGATGGTAGCTATGCCTACGCTGTTACAGTTGCAGCTGGACAAGTAACAACTACAGCATTGTCCGGTGGATCTGGAAATACATGGGATAGCGGAGACACATACAGCTTCCATACCATCCCAGAGACACTAACTGGATCAGATACAGCATATATTCCGTTCATAGACAAGCAGGCTACTGGATCAACAGAAACAGTTACGGTAATATACACCACAGATAGAGACATCTTAGCCAGGGTTAGGAAGAAAGGCATCATTCCGTTTGAGATAGAATCAGACTTCGACAGCGATGGAGTAAGTATTCCAGCAACCAGAACAACAGACTCGATAGTATCATAGAAGGTGTAATGACTGTGGGATATACAGAAAGACAGCTAAAAACCATCCTCAACTATGACAAAGAAGCTCTGAAAAGGAATATAGCCAGGGCAGAAGATAATATCAAGATGTACGAAGAAGCCATTGCTAAGGAAAAGCAGACTATAACCGAGTACAGTTTCTATATTTCTCTTATAGAAAGGAATGAGAATAAACAATAAAGCACAGTGTGATCATTCCTATATAGGGAGTGCCGTTGACATCTAAGTTTACCTTCGATCCTGCTACTAAGTGCATATTAGTTAATGAACCACACATTGTCTACAGCGGTCAGGAATTATATGATGAATCAATGGACTGGTGTGATGAAGTACAAAATATGGGATACGACGTTCCTATGTCATCTACCGGTAAAGCTCCGTTGGGTGGAGGAGCGTACACCGACTCTGTGTACAGTCTAGTCAATAACTGGAAGATTAAGCCATGGGCTACTTCAGGACATAGCTTCAATGCAATTGACAGTGACTCTACTAAAATAACAGCAGAATCCACAGATTCTGGTGACACTACTCAAACCATTACAGTCTACGGCTATGATGATACAGGAGATCCAGATGTATCGGATGCTATCACACTTAATGGAACGAACCCAGTTGATATCACTAAAAGTGGATCACCAATAGTTTTCACTGCCAGAGGGTATAACAGTGGTATATATTACATCCTACTATCTGCAGCCACTGCTGGTGATATAATCATTAAAGATAGCCTAGGTAATACCATAGTTACTTTAACAGCGGGACAGACAGTAGCGAGTGATGATTATGAATCGTTTGTAAGTGGAACTCTAATCACAGATGACGGCTCTCCTAGGTGGGTTATACCAGATCAGGGATATGTGGGAATGGAGTTCCAGGTAACATCACAAGGAATCATCATAGACGAACAGACTATGTTAGCACAGGTGTCTTCTATATATCAAATGGAAATGGGCAGGTGGAAGATAGATACGTCCACCAATAAGATGACATTCTATGATACTGATGGTACTACTCCACTAATAACCTTCAATCTTAAGGATGATGCAGGACTACCTTCAAGTACTAAGGTATACGAAAGAGTACCTGAATAATAATGCCACATACCATCATAACCAGAGGACTCGGTGAGCACCAACAGCTCGTAACCCGAGGTTATGGTATTGTTGGCGAGTATCTAAGTCTATTACAATCTTTAATACTATCACACTACTACAGCGCAGTATCTCAGTTACAGTGGTCATTAATCCAGGGTATCTCTATAGCAGATTACTTTAGTTATCTAAAGCCACTTGTATCTCAAGGATTTGTAGAGTCCATATATCTCTTAGATTACATAATAACAACGTATGGTTTTAGGCAGGTATGTGAGGACACATTACTTCTAATTGCATCTGCTATTCGCCAGGCAGACTTTAGACCATCTTTGATCCAATCATGGTCCATGTATAGTCTATATAACAGAATATGGGATGTACGTAAGGAGCTGACTCATTCTACATCTCTCTCGGCTACATCACAGAGAGTGTGGGGATACAGTAGGACTCTAGTAGACTCTGTAGTTGTAGATGGATACTTTATCTTTAAGCAATATATGTTATTCGTATTCAATGAGTACCTAAGTCTATACTCCACCTTCTTCAGGGAGGTAGAATATTACCGTAATATGTATGACAGTACTCTAATGGCAGGTTATCTCTCCAAAGTGTATGGGTGGGTATCAGAGACAGGTATGTCCGTCATTGACAATATCTCCAATAGATACAACCATCGCAGGATTACGGATATTAGAATACAGGATGCCTATAACAGGACATTAAGTTGGTACAGGAGTCCGTATACCCCTATCAATCTATACCATATCCTCTACAAGACATATTTCATGCTAAGGACCCAAGGTATCTCAGCACAGGACTTCATAGTTAAGGAATATCAATCGGTTAGATTACAGGGCTTAGATCTAAGTGATTACTTTAGTGGAGTGTCCGAGTGGTATAGAATATGGCAAGAGGCTCCTATTATCTCAGACTTCTATACATGGTGGATAGTCCTCAGTAAGTATGTAACAGTATATCTAAAGCGTATACAAACAGACATATTAACTAAGGATACAGGTGCGCTCATGTATACAGCAGCAACTACTGTTATAGCTACTATAAGGGATATAGCCACTGACATATATACTAAGATAAGAGGAGATTAGAAGTGAGTGATTGGTCTGAGACACGGGAGGGTTATATAGATGATGTCTACATATCTAATGAGTCTGGTAAGAATTACTCAGTTAACTTAACAGAGAGTGTGTTTCTATCTGAGTTCACATCTCCGCTTAACAGGATACCATATATTATGCATCTAATGGATACTGCGTCTGATATATATCTCAAATCGCAGGTAGCTACTCTATCACTTCAGGACATAGAAGCCTTAACATACATCAAGAAGACTAGTACTACCTTAGAGGCTAAGTTCAAACAGAGGTACAGATGGTGAAGATAACTAAGGATATGCTCAAGGATATAAAACCCAGGGACTTTACACTTAATCAGCATGATATTGTTGTAGACGGTGAAGTTAAGACACACTGGGACATACGTGTTGAAGGTAGGAACTCTGAATGGAGTTTAGTAGATGATCCTACTACAACCGAATCTACCATAGTTATAGAAAGGAAGCTGAGACCCGTTCCCAAGGGTATTGAGAGTAATATCGTCAATATAGACTCTGGCTTAATTAATATCATAGATAGTGAAGAAGGTACAACTATGATCTTCGGAGGGGAGAAGCTCCAAGGCATATGGAAGATGTACAAAGACGACAGTTGTGTAATACCAAAGTCTGCAATATTCAAGAAGGAATCTTAGATCACCATTAGACCAAATATGGACCACATATAGGCTAAGAGAGATCTGGGACTATGTCGATGTTAAGGTCTGTAGCTGTCATAACCTTTCCACCAGTCCACTCTATCTCTAACTCTCCTACATATCTACCAACAGTATCAAAGTCTTCGTCTTGAACGATATATGTACAAACTCCTGTTGTTGGATCTGGGTCTACTGTGCATTCGGCATCTATGGTCAGGCCTGTTTGACCAGGCTTCTTTATCTTGAGTGTAACCGTAGCATTGGTTAAATCTACTAAGTTCTCCTGGGAATCCTTTATAGTAAATGTTAATGGATACCCGTAGTCATTCCTTACTAATTCCAGTCTAGCCATGATATTCCTCCCTAATGTGTATATAGTCTGTAGGTGTATTTATATTTGGAGAGACGATGTATAGACCTACTAAGATAGATCCAGATATAATACTGAAGTGGGACACTAGGAAAGCCCTCCGGTTTCTGTATAAGTCCTATAAGGCTGGTCTGATTGATTTAGAGGAGTATGAGTATCTGAAGGATCTGGTTCTGTCAAGGGTATAAACCAGTTCTTAATTTCTACAGGCTTAGATAACTGATAGTAGTAGTCCTTCACCAAGGGACACTTTACTAATGATGCTAATTGACACTTTACTGGGTACTGTAATTCTTCAATAGCTACTTTAGTTAATGAATGATGTGTTAAGGTGTAGAGAGGACATATATTCTCATCATGAAACAGAGTACAGTCCTTTAGCTTTATTACAATAACATCACTGTCTTTGTCTAAGTCTACCATCTGTTTACTCTTACCACTGAAGTTGAATGTTGAGGTAGCTTCCTTAATGTTGACACCGTCTGATCCGATACTCAATAACTGAGATACTGCACTCTCTAATTCTGCTTTGGACTTAACCAATGAATAGGGTACTTTCCTCACGTGGATTAAATCATCCGGGATGAGGGAGTCCATTAACTCTACCCTTTCTTTATATGATCCGTTATGTATTGGTGTATTATCTAAGAATACTATTTCGTGCAAGTGGAGGACTGTACAGTCAGATACGTGTGTGTATCCAAATGGCTTCTTCCTTAACTTTTCAGCACCAGCGGGGATAGGCTTACAGAGCTCCTCTATCTTATTCACTTTGATGTTGTTGCAGTCATACTGGACTATTGTACCCATACCTACAAACTGTCTATCAATTTTACTAAGTTCTAACTCTATCGAATCTAACTTAAGTGGTACCTTGTTCTTGCGGATTATTGTACGACTGCCAGGGAAATGATGTACAGATACAGGTATACCATCATATCTCTTCTCTACGAATAAACCGTCATCTATTCTAACGCTGCCCCACTCATCCCATAAAGTCTGTAGATTAGTATATGTATTGTCTGATGGACGCGTATATCTGAGGTAGTCTGTAGGATTAAATGTGTTTCTATAGCTTAGTTTCTGGAATGCATCTCTGTAAAGGGGAATACTATATCCAAAGGGAGGACCCTCTGCAGAGAATATGACCCTGATACTCTTCTTAACTCTGTCATCTCCTATTAAGCTGGCTATCTTACTGATTATGCGGGGATCTACTTCATCCTGCCCTACCACTATGTCTATGCCATCAGATATTGTAGTTATCCCTTTGTTAACTATATCCCCTGTAACCCACATCTTAGGTGGAGGAGCGTCTAGAGAAAACTGATCTGGTAGCATAGACAGGAACTGCTCTAATGTAACTTTATCCTCTATATCTAATTGAGGTGTATCCCCAATGTCAGGAGCAGGTATTTCAGGTGTGTCCTTATCCATTGGTGCATAGACTGGATGTATTATACCTCTTCTCTCCATTTCCCTAGCTATAAGGTCATGAAACTCCTTTATCCCGAGATAGTGACCACTATGGCAGTAAGAGTGTATATAGAGTAGATCTCTATTACTAAGTCCACTTAACATCTTAAAGGAATAGTCTTTCCTATCGAGTAGACCATACTCTTTCTTCCTAACCCTAACAGGCAAAGGACCAGGGAACTTCCTAAGCCAGTCTATTTCATATACATAGAAGTCAAACTCATCTTCTTCGTCCTCATCCTTTCTCTTACTTACTGATTTCTTAAGGATGAAGGTACCGTAGGATACTACATCTTCTATTAGGTGGATAGGCTGTCCTATGTAGTCATCAAGGCTGACACTAGAAGTAAACGTACTCTTCAACCCATTCCATAGCAATCTACCTATGTCAGACGCAACTCTGTACCCATATCTAACAGGAACTTCCCAGAACCTCTTAGGAAGTATGTCTACAATGTCAGCAGTAGTAAGCTGCAGGTCTTCTATCTCCTGCACACTTAGATCTAAGTTGTTCTTCTTAACCCACTTACCGTCCCTTTTCTCATAGACTTTCTTAACAGCTCCCCAAGCATACTGGGCTGGCTCACCTTCGACTTTATCTGGATTGGCTATGGCATAATTATATGCATTCATCCATATCCTTAATGCAGACACTGGTAGTGTATTTCTGACACTGGCAGGTAACTCAGAGATAGACTTATAGGGCATCTGTGTCTCTCCTACTATCTTTACAGTCTGTATAGAATTAAGTCTAACTATCGTTATGATTGCGTGAAAGCAGACTTATAATGCTCCAAGAGCGAGTTATAGCTACGTGATTTCATTGACAACTGAGATTCATAGGGATCAAGGATATGCTTTTAAGATAAGGAATAGAATACAATCATCCACAAGGAGATTAATCCGATGGACGAGCTATTAAGGACTACTGACGATTCGTGGAGTAATGATATTGAGAGTTACATACAGAGGAGTGACTGGCAGATTAAGGAGAACGCTAACTCAGATATATCATACTCAGGTCTACAGGCATATATGACTAAGAAGAACATTAAGAGATACTCACTAAGCCAGTATCCCGATATGATTAGGAAGGCTTACTTAGATGGGTACTTCCATATACATAATCTCAGCGATGGTATAGTTCCCTATTCGTATATAGGCTCTACATCAATCCTAGTTCGAGATGCTAACATCAAGAGACCTTTCTTTACGTCTCTTAAAGACGTACAAGGTAAGAGCAATCTAGAGACTTTACAGGACAATGCTACCTGGGTTAATATAATTGATACACAGTCACATCCCTCACACTGTGATCTAATTGGAATTGAAACAGACAATGGAAGGATACTAATTGTAACAGAGGATCACCCTATCTTTGTAGGACTTGCAGAAACTACTGTGCCTGCTTCAGAACTGAATGTAGGAGATAAGTTAACTACAGCTCTTCCATCTAGACGATTTGTCTTTGGAAGAACACACATTGCGTCTGATATTGCCTGGTTGTTAGGAATGTACATAGCCAAAGGATTCAAAAGAGGGAAGAACTATTGTATAGAATACAATTCACCAGAGAAGAACAAGATACTAAGGGTATTAGTAGACTATAATATAGATTTCTCGATATACGGGAAGGATATAGTTATTAATGGAGATAATCTGTTAGTCAAACGTCTATTCTCTGTTCCGGAGAACGGATCCCACAATAAAGCTATTCCATATACTGACTTCACCCAAGAGACCTTCTTTGATATCATAGCAGGTATAATAGACGGAGACGGTTGGTGTATCACCCCTAAACAAGGAGCATCTATAATTGAGATAGACACTACATCATATGAATTAGTCAGCCAACTAAAGACACTGTTTGATATCATACGTCTTCCGGTAGCAATGAGATTTAGTACCACTGAGAATATATTCAAACTTAAGATATTCATGGAAGAGAGATGTATCACTCTATTCTCTGAATCATTAAAGATTACCAGTAAGAATGATATTCGGTACAGAGTTGGAAAGCCAGGCAATATAGATTACTACGACAGAACTCCTAGAGTAAAGAAGCTATGGAGGATTCCTTGGAAGGGAAAGATGGTCTATGATATAACAACAGAATCTGGTATATTCTCTACTGTTGGACTCAAAGTACATAATTGTTATGGTGCTGATCTGTTCAAACTGTTGAATATGGGACTAATAACTACAAGAATTAGATCTAAGCCTGCTAAGCACCTTAATACAGCTGTAGACCATATAGTGAACTTTATGGCTACATCACAGCAGGAATGGGCTGGTGCCCAAGCTATATCTAATGTTAACTGGTTGTTAGCCCCGTTTGTCTACCACGACAACCTATCCTATGAGGAAGTTAAGCAGGAGATGCAGAGGCTTATATTCAATCTAAATTATCCTTCTAGAGCAGGTTATCAGTGTGTATCCGAAGATACCCTTACTCTAACTCTAGATGGATGGAAATCAATAGATGAGATATCTGAGTCCGACTTAGCCTTAACCTTCAATATGGAGACTAGAGAAATAGAGGTATTGCCCATTCACAAGGTAGTTAGATACAGTTACAATGGATTAATGTATCACATACACAATGAGAGAACTGATCAATTAGTTGTTCCAGAACACAGAGTTATTACATTTCCCTATTATGATGATACTCCTAGATTTGAGATGGCTAAAGACATATTCAATAGGAAATCTAGAGTCTTAGTTCCTGCTATGGGACTTATTGACAGGGAAGATTATCCAATTACGGATGAAGAAATAAGGTTGTGGGCATGGATAGTCTCTGAAGGTAATATAACACCTAACAAAACCAAAGAGGATAGAATAGTAATAGGACAATCTATACTCAATCCAGAGAATATAGAGTGCATAAGATCCACTCTGTCTGATAATGGTATAGAATGGACAGAGTCTGAATATTCCGGCGGATGTGCTAATGCACCAGTCAAGAGATTTACTTTCTATAAGAGTGGATATAGTAAATCCATACCTAAGTGGACATCTTTGTTGTCAAGAAACCAGGCCAGATTGTTCTTATCTGAATATAGGTTGGGAGATGGATCTAAGTCCAGATTTAGGTTATATACTAATTCCGAATCCGACTTATTGAGATTCCAAGAATTATGTGTTATTGCTGGGTACTTAACCAATAATAGATTAAGAGACAACGGAGTTTATGATATATCTATAGTTAGGGACTTCACAGATAGAACTTATGCAGAGGTTGAGACTATTCCTTACGATGGAAGAGTGTATGGTATTAATACAGACAACAATAGCATGATAGTTCTTAGAAATGGTAAGATAGCCTTCACTGGTAATACACCCTTTACTAATTTAATATTTGACTCTAAGTGTCCTAAACAACTCAGGGAGTTACCTGTATTAGACAATGGTAATACATATGAAGACTTTGCAGATGAAGCAGAGACTATAATCAAAGCCTTTAATCATGTTCTGTATGAAGGGGACGGAATAGGATCTGTGTTTACGTTCCCTATACCAACTCTAAATCTGATCAAGTCTACAGATTTTAGTTCAGATCTATTCTATGAGATAATGCGTACAGATGCTAAGTTCGGTAACTGGTACTACATGAACTATGTAGGTTCTGGCATTGATGAAGACAGCGTACAAGCAATGTGCTTCCAGGGAGAAACCAAAGTCATCTATCGCGTTGATGGTAGAGTTTCTAGAGATACCTTAAGGAATCTCTATAGAACGAGCACTAAACACAACATAGAGGCACTAGTCAATGGCGAGTTTGTTCCCTGCTACGTAGATGCCTATCAGTACGATAGCAATCTATTGTATGTTTATCTAGACAACGGTAACATACTAAAGGTTACGAAATCACATCTATTCCTAACAGATGATGGAGTGATTAGAGCCGTTGACTTACGACCGGGAGTGAGACTCCCAATGGCATCTACTCCATATGATACAGAATATGGAACTTATGATCTAGGTAGGCTAATTGGACTATACATTGCAGAAGGACTAGACACTGGTAAAGCGATACAGTTCACCTTCCATTCTGATGAAGCAGAACATATAGATTTTATAACTAAGTTCCTGCAACGCACGTTAGGAGCGAGGTCAATTAAGGTACCTGATCCTAGATCCTCTGCTGTTTCCCTATTAACGTATGATAAATCTGTTAGAGGGTTAGTCAGAAGCTTCGTGAGTGGAAGGTTATCCACCGAGAAGAAACTAAGAGCTGCTGTCTTTAGAGGGTCTGTAGACTTCAGACAAGGACTGATAGATGGTCTATGGCAGGGGGACGGCTACAATAGAGACAATGAACTACACATTAACAATCCAGAGTTAGCCGATGATGTCTGTGATGTATTAGGAAGCCTTGGTATAAAATATACTAGAACACTAAAGACATCACAGGTAATACGTATCTGTAAGGATAATAGCAGTAAGTACACTGATCAAGGTGGTTATCAGTGGATATCAGTCATAGACATTAAGGAGAAGTATCACGCAGACACTGTATATACTCTTGAATTACCAGAGCCGCATCTGTATCAACTAGCTAATGGTGTAATAACGCATAACTGCTGTAGATTAAACTTAGATCTAAGTCAGCTACCACCTGCAGGAGGTAGGTGGGCTTTATCAGGCAACACAGGTTCAATAGGAGTAATAACACTGAATTTAGGTCGTCTGGGGTATATCAGTCGTGAAGAGAGTGAGTTATTTGATAACCTAGACATGACTCTTTCTATGGCTAGGGAAGCACTAGAGATTAAGGGCGATATAGTCAATAAGTCTATTAATAGTGGACTTATGCCTATAGCAAGAATCTACGAAGTAGACCTGAGTAGATTCTTCCGTACTATTGGTATAGTCGGTCTTAATGAGATGTGCATCAACCATACAGGAAGTAATATTATAGAAGCTGGAGACTTAGCAATTAGAGTCCTTCAATACATCAGGAACTGGACTAAGACAACACAGCAGGAAACGGGTCTGCTGTGGAACTTTGAGATGACACCGGCTGAAGGTTCTGCTACTGACTTAGCCATCAAAGACAGGAAGAAGTACCCAGATATATATACGATGGGAGAGACAGATTCCCCATACTATACTTCTATGATAACTCCACCTTCCTATGAAATGGGAATGGAGGAGAGACTGCTCTTTGAAGAGCCATATCTCACTACCTTTACCGGTGGTACAGTCCATAGAATATATGTAGGAGAAGCTGACCCGCACCCAGCAGGTCTAGCTAAGCTAACGGAGAGTATAGCTAAGAACACTAAGGTACCATACTTTGACTTCTCTGCTACGTTTAGTATATGCCCCAAATGTGGTAGCTACCAACGTGGTGTACACTATGACTGCAGCAGTTGTGGTGGTGCAACTGAGGTATTCTCCAGAGTCGTAGGATATTATAGGTCAACTAACAAATACAACAAGGGCAAGCTCCAGGAGTTTAATGATAGGACTTACATCAATGTAGCATAGCCTGTACCATATCCCTATCCATATATTTTTTGGAGCTAGTACATTTACTACTGTATAGGGGACTTTATGGATGTTAACGGGCACGGGGATCCTATACAATTAGTATCTAGATTTATACTACACCAACAACTACGATACAGTTATGATTTAGATTTGGATTAGACACTGACATATGACGACGCGTATCTATATGCAGAGTCACCCTTAAGGTTGAATTTTATTATATGAGGAGAACATGAAACCTCAAAACGAAGAAACAGAAAGGGTGAATATAGTAGGCGAGTCACTTTCACCCAACACCTCCCAAAATACCCCTAACAGTTTATATAGTGAAACGGTTAGGGGTATAACCATGTCAGCGAAAGAAAAGGAAAAGGAAGACACCTTAAGGCTACTTAACGAATACGGTATCGGATTAGATGTATCGGTTAGGGTGTTAAGAAAGAAAGGTGTAAAATGTAATAAAACACAACTACATAGACTAAAGAGACAGTTCGGCATATCACCTAAGAGAGTATTCGACCGTAAATATGAAATAGAAAAGCAGAGCTACAACACGGATAAACCTAAAGAATTAGTTACTCACGCTTTAGACGGATATGGGCTATCTAACGGCTCTATAAAACGTCGGCATCATGCACGTGGTTACGTACGGTATGAAGATAAAGCAATAATTAAAATGTTGATGCTCGTTAACGTTCAGACACAAAAAAGGTATTATCATATATATTATGAACCAACAGAAACGACAGTTAGGATACTCCAACTCATACAAAAAGCAATAGATAACGGCGAAGAAATCAAATACCTAAGAATGGATAGAAAAATCAATGCAGTTATTGAGGGGTTAGAGAAATTGGGAATAACACCAATAGTATATAGTAAAACGACAGATACACCATATAACTCACCAGCTGAGATGCAATTTGGTAATATTTCTAAATGCTTCTACTCTATCTTAGAGAAGTTTCAAAACGTAGACATAGAAACAGCTAAGCAACTGTTTGAGGCAATATTGAAGGTGTATTGGGAATACGATGATACAGCCTTAGCACGATGGAACGCACAACAAATACAGAAAAGCGAAAGGGTAGCGATACCCAATACCCTATCCCATATGGGCCATATTAACTAATCCCTTTCTTTTTATGAGGCGTCAAAGTCATGAATCTGGCCACCAACAATACCCAATTGAAACGGTCTTACACAACACCGTTTCATAGAGTCATAGAGTCATAATCCATAATCTCTTTTTATCCATGTTGTAGCCTTTTATTCATGAGTGACAGAAATCCACTGCTCATAAGATTCGAAAAGGCACGGACACAGACAGAGAGACTAAGATACTTTAGCCTAATCATTAACTGCCTCTATCACCAACTAAAATCAATGCACCGTTTAGAGCATGAATCATAAACGTTAAATACCCTTAACCCTCTTTTATTTCAACTATGTCAGCGATAACAATACAGCTCGACGAATATCCTAACAGCTTACGAAATAGACTAATCCGCCTAATCCAAAATTGGGATATGTTCCAACACCTACAACTCAAAACAGACTTAGATATTCTCATCCACATATTCCGTATATCGTTCCGCGATATAACAGAAAATCATGCTTACATAGTTAGGAAATACGAAATACGAGAGATGATAGTAAGATGATACTAACCGAAGAATATGAGAATAAAATACGTGAGGGAATACCCTTCTACACTGAAACCATAGACTTCATCCCTTCTATGGATTTGTCGGACACAGCGATGGTATATATTAAGACCAACAATACAGTTATCCGATTTGAAGGCTTTAAGATACCACACAGAGAACATACACTAACAATATATGTGCACCCCTACGATGAACATGAACCACGGTGGGCAACCGTTCATAACGAAGGTATGCAACTTCAATACTATAACAGAGAGGCTATGTTAAACGCTGTTATCTCATTAATAGACGTTCATTATAGACTTAAGCGGAGTTGCGTCGTATGATGACCTATGCTGAGGTAACAGACACTAAAGAGAAGCTAATGTTATTATCGAATCATTACCTACGTCCCATATCCGTTTCACTAAGCGGTTACTACTTAATGTTCAATAATGAACACAAACATACAGCCATGATACACTATGTAGACGGTTACTTATCCATCCATGTGATTGAGGAGGATAACGACTATGATTTATGGGGTTTACCGCCAATGATAAAGAGAACACCCTACGCCTTCGACTTTATCAGTGTCCATCAATATCTAACATCCAATGGTTTCACAGTCAACACAGACCGTGACAAAGACACCGTGAAAGCCTATACTCAATGGTTACAGAGTCACGGTTATGGTGAGTGGTTAGATGCGTAAGAAATACTACGCTATACCCATAGCCTTTAATCTCCTATTTCTTTCCTTTCTATATCAAACACAGATAACTCCATTAAGGGAATGTATAGAAGAATTAGAGACAGAGAATAAAGCACTAACTAACGAATACAATAAACTGCTAAGGATTCATGAACTGACCGTAGAACAATTAAACAATACTGAAAAAAGCCTAAAGGGGTGGATGGATGCCTATCATATCTCATATCAAAACGGAAGACTAAGCGGATATTATGAGGGATACATGGATGCACACAACGACAGAGAACCACGATATAACTTAACGGAGATACAGCCCTAATGCCTAACCGCCTTATACGCTGTTTAAACAGAAATAAGAGGGGTAAGGTATGTGGATATATCTTTACTCACGCCGTTGATAGATTGGGCACTGTTGTAAGATGTCCACGGTGTAGGGGTAAAGTAAGAGTGACAGAGTATAACTCATGTTTAGCTGAAACCCAAACACAGATAGATAATAAGTTGTTTGAAACAGCTTATACTATCCACGGAAATACTAAGGGGTCTTATGTCCATAAGAGAAATAAGTATAGACACAAATACAATAGATAACACTTCCCCTTTATTTCGATAATCTTAAATATACTCCATAAGCTATATGTTCGGATAGGTTGAGGGCAATATAATCGCTGACATAACCCTTAACCTATCTATTCCTTTATGAAACGGTCTTACACAAAGCCGTTTCATGTAGGAAGTGTTAAATACCCTATTCTCTTTCTTCTTACCCAATGTCGTCAACAATAGAGTTTACGATGACGCCAATATACACTCAAACCTTATTCACTCAGAGATTTATCAAAATCGAGAGTCTAACTCATCTAAGGAGTCTAAGCAGAGACACATATCTGTATGAGGATAATGCCCCACTCACGAAGCCATTTAATGTTGTAGTCACTAAGCCAATACAAGAGCTTTACCGAGAGATGGAACGTATAAGGACTCTACCCCCTCATATAATCAACATAGGGGAATACCACCCTATACATGGTAAGAGAGTATGTTAATGACAACATAATACGGTCTTGTGTAAAGCCGTTTCATTAATGCAAAGTGTTAAATAGTCATCCGATGTCGTTTATCCACTATGTCAGTCAACACTATGCCGAAATTCCCTAAGACTGTATCCAAAGGTAGCATATCCCCACAGCTACAACAAAGACTAGAACATATGAGAGAACACGGTAAACTAAGCGTAGGTTATGCTTTACGGATACAGCGAGAGTTAATGAATATAGAACAGCCTATCAACATAGATAGAAAGCTACTTAGGTTAATCTACGGTGAACCATTCCAACGAAAGGAACTAGAGATGAGACTACGTAAGCACTATAAGCTAAGAGACATAACAGAGTTTACAGCTACTAAAGTTATCCTCAGACTGTTAGAGTTAGGGATAATAGAAATAAGAAGTGTATTAAGGATTAGGAACCGTGAGTCTAAAAAGAAAAGATGGGATAAGCTAACGTATTATGAATTAACGAGGGCAGGGATGCACTTAGCATATCCTATATCTTACCCGCCTAAGATGGTGGATGAATCACTACCTTCGGCACTACAAGAGCTAACACCTACACACAGCATAATAGAGGCGATATAATGTTAGAGTTTAAGGATATGATAGACAGTCTAAGTCTACATGGTTTATACATGGAATTAGAATACCAACAGACACTTACAGATAGGGACAGAACCAGAGAGATAGAATATATACAGAACCGCATAAAGGAATTAGAGAAGATGAACGGTTGTCTTACACGCGGTCGGTTCCAATGCCCGTACATAGAGATATGGTTAATTGGTGATTCAACCGAGCTGTATTGTACCAACAGGGGCGTAACCATATCTGTATCAGACTGTAAAGCGTGTATCATAGACATGAGTAGAATAAACAAACCAATACATCCCCAACAATGGATAAGGAGAATATCCTAAATACCCCTTTTATTTCCTTATAGAAACGGTCTTGTGTAAAACCGTTTCAATCAGTAAATCAGTAAAGGAAACCGCCTCAATCAATTGTAAAGTTGTGTCAACTGTTTACGACTTACGACTTAGCTATTTACGACTTAGCTGATTGATTTATGAAAGGTTGACCAACGACGACAGATTAATCACCGATTGACCGATAGCTATCATAAGTAGGGTGTAGGGTATAGGGTATGTATGTATAGAGT
>Ga0190285_1000080_pt1 | contig 19121 bp, 28 predicted proteins | sample 48691823_MG_FD_163429 | JGI IMG/M metagenome (GOLD analysis project Ga0190285, IMG submission 163429) | Hydrothermal vent microbial mat bacterial communities from Southern Trench, Guaymas Basin, Mexico - 4869-18-2-3_MG | ecosystem: Environmental > Aquatic > Marine > Hydrothermal vents >...
TGGCGGTGAGCCCAACCCTGTGAATCCGATGGGGAGTAGGACGAGAGTTGGGGGAAGGTGCGTGGGTGTGAACGCGGCTGGGGACGGAGAGGGTGCAAGCTCACCGTTTCAACGGTGGGTAGTTGACTCATATTGCAATAACGATACTACATTATCTTCAATTAACAAATAATCGCGCGAGCCATCAACCCAGCAGCCCGTATCGGCATACATACCTTCAGTATCGAGGAGCGGCGAATGAGTATGACCGTGTATCAGGAACTCGTTCGCATGGCGCGAAATTCTCGCACGCCACCTCACAATGTCTATCAGTGCGGGCATCTTGCTTATATAACCCGGATCGAGAATACGACGCCGTGAAATTCTGGGTATATAACCATGTAACTGTAACATTGGCTCCTTGCCCCGGAACCACGATACCAGATGCCCGGGCTCCAATCTGGTCGTATCCTCGGGCGTATAACAGAGGCTGTTATTTGGTCGGGGATGGCGACATAAAGGGTCGTATTGGTGCCCGTGCTTGAATGAGTAATAGAACCCATCCATATGGATAGAGAAAACTTCCTTGAACTGGAACGGTGGCGGATATGTCTCCAGGGGGCGACCCATGCGCATAACGTGCCAGTCGTGATTGCCCGCAATGAGTATGACACTCATTTGCCTGTTCAGTTCTTTCAGCTTCGCTAATATATCACAATACTCAAGCACCGGTGCGACCATATCACGACGCCACATCTCTATGAAGTCACCGCAGATGATGAAGTAGTCGGGCTGAATGTCCGGCAGTTCATCTAAGAATGCGCGGAACGCTTCCACTTCAGAGTTCTCATAACCGAGGTGTATGTCTGACAGGACTACCGCTTTCATAGTACATGGGCGAGATATTTTGTAGATACTATATCCACTTATCTATTATACACCTCACCCTATAAAAAATCACGCCCTTCTCCAGTCTCGGTGTTAGCGTGCCCGTGATAAGACGTGGAAATACACACTCGCCCGTTATACGCGGCGGTGGTGTAAGTGTGGGGGTGGGTGTAAGAGTTGGAGTGGGTGTGGGTGTTGGCGTAAGTGTGGGTGTTGGTGTTGGTGTAGGAGTAGGAGTGGGTGTTGGCCCCAATTCCACATTTAAATAGCCTGTATATGTATCCATTTCTCATACCTCCTCACGGTGTTATTGTCGCTTTTATCGTGTGTGTGCCCGTTGCATTCGGCGTGAACACACAATCGTCCACGTAATACTCCTTACCGTCCGCAGGCACGCTATCCGTCCTCACATTGCATATCGTATTACCATTATACGCCACCGCTATATTAAATTCGCCTGCCGCATTGCCCACATTCCTGAAGTACACCTTCACCGCCGCTTGCTTATTGACCGTCCAATCGAGCGTGCCGTTCTCCGGTAATAACTTACCATCAAGCTCCACACGCGTTATGTCGCCCACTGGAGTGGGTGTGGGTGTTGGCGTAGGCGTTGTATAGCATCCGGGACATACCGCATTTATTGAATCTTTTGCCCACGCTTCAGCAACAAAATAAACTTCACGTGTTGATATCTTCTTTTCGTTCCAATCCTTTATGGCGTTGCCTGAGAGTTCAGGAGATTCTATCTTGCCATCCTTGTCTTTATCGTAATGTAGCAACAGTTCGCAACCGCTCGTAAACGACGGCGTAGGGTTATCACACGTTAACTCAGGCAGTGCCTCTCCTATAATAATCAGCGACGGTATCCAGTCCGTGTGCGTTCGCCCGTTCGCATCGACAAACGAGACCGCTTTGACTATACCATCCCCGTTCTCTATTTTATCAACGCCATGAAAGAACTGCGGATAGCTCGCTAAGTGCACTTCTATATCGTATTCGTATGTTCCTCTCTTTATCTCGTTTCCTTTGCCCGCATGGATAGACCACGAACTCACATAACCAGCCGCTCCCGGACATGCGCGTGTACGAATATCCGTTATCTTTGCATATCCACTGCCTTTTATCGTCAGTTTGCCCTTAAACACGCCAGATAATGACGGGTATGGGCTCGGTGATGAACCGGTATCAAATATTGCCGATGCCATTTATATCCCTACATGATATCATTATCTTTATCTCTTATAAAGTTTTATTTTCTCCTCGACACGAACACCCTCCCTGTCGTAGCGGAGCGTTTCCACTTGAAACCCTCGCGTCCGGGTCACCCATCATGACCAAACTATTGCGATTGTGCTCCAGAATGGTCCTTATTTCCGGGTCGTCTTCAGTATCTATTTGATGCTGCCATGCTCGTATCTCAATATCATACACCTCTTCGTTTGTCTTACCATCCAGTAATGCCATGGTGCTTTCTATGGGTGGCATCAGGAACTTACGTGCGGTGGAATCGAGCCATGGCAATAGCAAGTGCCTCAAATTCAGTTCGGCATAGAATGCGAATATTCTGGTATAGCCCTGGAATGCGCGTGCACCGCTCCTTATCAGATCAGGTCCGAGTTCTGCACCGGTCTCGCACGATATGAATTTGATTATTTTACCTTCGCACTCTGCGGGGTCATAGTTGCCCGTTTCCCATAACACGTTCATGAACTGACCAGTAAGTGTTGCACTATCGCCATGCCCGGTTCCGATAATCATGTTGCTGTATCGTGTAGAGAACTGAAAGGGCATACGCTGGTCCACACATCTATACAGAGCTATAGAGCGCAATGATGAATCAGTAATTATTCTGGGCAGTATGTAGCGTTTCAGGAAGCTCGACATGTAGCGTGTCGGCGGGTCGAAACTTGGCAGACACAGGGTTATTACTGACATTGTACTTATTCGCGCTATACATATCGTCGATAGCTATATCGGTATATCCATTCTATATATGGTGGCAAATAGCCGGTTTCAATACATTCTTTGAATCTCTCGGCATTTTGTATGATTCCGTATATGTTCTCCTGTATTCTGTCCTCAAGTTCGTCTTTCGTATACTCAAAGCCTCGTATGGTTGTTTCTTCTTTGCCCTCTTTAAGCATCCCTTCGTATGCTTTATACCTATCTTTTAGACTTTCTATATGTGATTCCAAACCTGTAAGTGCACCACGACATCTCCCGCTAATAACTGCTTTCTCTGAAATAGGTTTCTCTTCATAGCCACCCCCTCCTTCTAAAAACTTACCCCTTTTACCTATTCGTATTCTCATTTTATTTTCACATTTTTAATTGATTTTGCTACATAAAAAAGTTTTATTCCCCTACTACCATCTCACGATATTTCTTATAAAATTCTGGATTTTTACGCATGAGCTCCGGGATTTTCTTCCGTGGTATCGCATAGGGTACACCCGGTAAGGTGCGCTTAGAGGGCAATATAAGCAGCCATAGCTGTTGCAGATGTGACGGTAAAGTTTCGAGGTATTCTTTATATGCCTGCGCAACTTCACGTCGGTGCGCCAAGTCCAACGGGTTGGAACGCTTTCTCATTTTCTCTTTCACTTTCTCCCACTTCTCCTCACGCACGCTCTTCGCGCCCTCTTTCTCGTTCTGTTCCTTATTATCCCCTGTGTGTTGCGGCATGTCTATTGAACTATGATACCCATTTATCAATTATACATCTCACCCTATAAAAAATCACACCCCTATCCAGTCTCGGTGTCAGCGTGCCTGTGATAATGCGCGGGAATACGCACTCGCCCAGTATGGGCGTAGGCTTCAATTCCACATTTAAATAGCCCGTGTATGTATCCATCACTCTATCTCTCCGTCCTAACTGCTGCGTGGGCATCCCCCACGCCTCCTGATCACGCAGAGGCTCTTATGAGCCTCGCCCTCCCGGGCGGGGTGCGTGACGCTAAGGCTCTATATGCGCTGTCAGTGTCTTCTTCTCCACCTCTGTGGGTGTGAACGAGCCACATGTCACATACCGCTCTACACCGTCCGCCGGGATTTCCGTTGATGTCGTTACATCGCATAGTGTTGCGCCATCTTCATCCGTCACCCAGATATGGAATTTAGCGGCTACATTGCCTGTATTCTTGAAATATACTTTTATCGTCGCTTCTTCAGTGCGTATCCAGTCCAGTGTGCCGCCTTCTGGTAGCAACTTCGAGTCAAGTTCTACTTTCGTTATATCGCCGAATGGCTTACATCCTGAATCATCTATAATGCGTTCCTCGATGTCACAGCCTGCTGGTGTGCATGTTCTTGTCTGGCGTCTTTTACCTACTGCTGTGCATTCTCTATTTACCCAGTCAGTGCATGTGCATGGCGGTGGTGGTATAGTATAGTTTACATTATCATCAATGTAAAGCTTTGCATCAGGCCCAATACTATGACCAGCTTGTGCGTATAATTCCCATGCAATGTTATGCGTACCTACTGTTACCCATTCTGGATGTGGTCCATAATTAGCCTCCCAAAATGTTCCACCAGGACTGATTGGTGTAGTAACTTTATCAAGTACTGTTGTGCCATCAATCTTGACTACAACTCTTATTGTTATAGTCTCGTCACCTTCGTTTCTTCCTTCAATAACAAGATTACCTGCGTCCTCTCTGAATGCTGGATGTATATCTGTTAATACCTGATTATCTCTTTTGACTTTATCTTTTACGAAATATGCATCTGCCAGCCCTTCAAGCTCAAAATACAGATTTGTTACTGCTGGATTCAACTCCGGCGTCGGCTTCACATTCAGACTGCCCGTATATGTGTCTGCCATCTTCTTACACCTCCTATTATTTATACCCTTCTTATAAAGTTTCCCACCTGAAATACCGGTGTTACCACTGCAATTACGGCTTGATTATGTATCGTGGCTGTTGTGCCTCGGGCTGTGGGGCTCGCACTACTCTTACTGGCGCTTCTTTTACTGGTACCGATGCCGATGTTACCGGTACCGCCTGAACTTCAGCCGGTATTGTCACACCAAAACCACCTGAACGTGTTTGTTCTTCTACCGGCTTCGCTTTGACGCGTCTGGCCGCTGCCGTACTGGTTTCTCCCTTCTTCTCCAGTAGCCCTTTCAAGCACGACAGTCGCGGCACGAGCTCTCCGATGCGGGAGATACCGTCGCCACTGGCAATATACGAAATCCGTGGCGTCAAGTTGCCACCTGCTATACGGAACGCTATGCACTTGAAAATCTCGTCTATGGACGGTATGGACGAGTTATTGCCTGCCCTAAAAATACCCTGTATCTTCTTTGCTATGTTCCCAAATGTTTTGTTTTTTAGCACCTTTCCATCACTAATTGTATATACTGATTTTAGTATATAAAAAATTTTACCCCCACCCGCAAAAATTCGTATGACTTAGGGTGGGGTTGATAGATTTTTTTCTATTATGTCTTTAAGTTTTCCCTTACCAAGCCTCTTACTCAACTCCTGCAATATCTTGCCCTTACCGATGCCCTCCTCACGAATGAACTCGACAATGTCCTCAACTTTCGCTGCGAGTAGCTGACCACCCTTCTTCTGTAGTATCTCAAGTGCGAAGTCGATGGGGTCGTCCACGTATTTATCAATGTTATCCGCCGATATGGTCTCCTTCGGTACAAGCGTCTGGAACTTGCTGGATATCATCTCAAGCTCGCTCTTCGTCAGTTTCGTCCAGTCCACGCTCAGGTCAAACTGTTCGTTCAGCAACTGTGCGAGTTCTTTCTTCTCCACCTAACATCACCCCCTCGCTTCTCGCTCTCTCTTCTTCTCTTCACGTCTGCGTCGCAGCCATTTACGTAGACTCTTTCGCACCGGTCCCTCAAAGAATATCCCGAACTTCTTTGCATACGCGATTCTATCAATCAGCGTCTCGGCGTGTTCTTCCTCCTCTTCTTTTCTTTCAGGTTCAGGCTTCGGCGTCGTAACGGGCTTTAGACGTAACTCGTTAATTCCGTGGACGAATATAGGTATGCCTTCGAGAGTTTTCGGCAGTTCTTTCTGCGGGCATTCCGCACACGTGAGTATCTCGATTCCGAGCCTGCCATCAGGCATTCTATTCACGCCAACGCCGACCACCTGCGGGTATTTCAGTAGCACTGGCACGTATCTGTTTTTCACTTCTCTGACACGCCTCTTATACTCCTCCGTTTCCACTATGGTAACGGATGGAGACTGCTGTGAAGTGGCTGGTGCGACGGGCTGTGCAGGTTGCACTCCCGCAGTTGTTACATCTACTCTTTCGGGCGGTGGCGTTTTTACCTCTACCTCAGGCTTCGATGGCTGTACCTCGATCTTCACACCCTCCGGTACTTCTGGCTCCGTACCCTCGCTTTTTGGTTTCTCTTCCGCTTTCTCCTCCTTTTTTACTTCCTCTTTCGTTTCCGCTTTCTCCTTCACTTCCGTTTCTATTTCCACTTCTTCTTTCTTCTCCTTCTCTTTTTCCTCCCCTTTCATCTGTGAGTGCCGCTTATGTGCAAGTCGAACGTGCCGAGCAAGGTCAACAGACCGTTCAAAACTCGCATTGCAACCCGGATACTTGCACTTGTACTTCTTTTCCTTTTTCTCTTCACCCTTATCCTTTCCCTCTTTTTCTTTTTTATCGGTCATTTTTAAAACTCCACTCCTCCTTTTTTATCTTACTCTCTCCCTCCTTCGCCCCCGCGGGGGCGCGCTGCGCATCAAGTATAGCGTTTATGAACTCGTCTTTCCGTGCGAGAACGAAGTCGCACATCGCGTCCTCTACCGCACGCAGGCTTATGTCTCTGTTCAGTTTCAGTAATAGTTCGCGTCGTATCCTCTTTATCTCTTCCAGTTTCCCATCGGAAACCCCAACCGTGCCCATAATTTTTCACCTTCTACTTCCATCTATATATTATAATATAATATCAATATAAAAGTTATTTTTTCAAGGTGGTTGCTGACAACAAATCAGCAACCATGGATGTGCTCTTTTCACGCAAAAACGCGAATACGAGCCGCGCCAGTTCCAGTTCCGTGTGATTAGTCTTGAAAAAGGAGTTGTTATAATTATCAACGGCAGCCACTATATCCCTGTAGGTCTCGTCATCGAACGAAACAAACCTGCTATAGAACCATCTTCGCCACAGAACCTGCCTCACACGTCTCAAATATTCGTTGTATCTCTGTGTGTGCCCCTCACTAATCGCGCGTGCCGCGCACTCACCGGAAATCATTGCAGTTGCAATTCCGCCACCCGTTAATGCATCACACAACCGCCCAGCATCGCCTACCGCAAGTACGTTATCGTTGGGACCGCCCACTAGGTCTGATGGGGTCTTGGCAATAGGTACGATTTTACCTCTCCAGCTCAAGATTCTGCCCTCTATCTGCTTATCGCGGATAAAATCACGCAAATGCGTGTTGGCACTTACACCTTTTGGCACGCCCAAACCCACCTTTATACGGTCATCACCATCGGGGAACACCCATGCGTAGCTTTTAGGGGCGTATTTATTGCCGAGGTAGAAATAAAGATAATCCCTGCGGGGCAAGAAATCATTATTTTCTATTATTGCCTGTACCGTTATCCGGTATTCCTCAGCCGTTAAATCGCGAACTATACCGAATTTCTTCGCTATTCTCGCACTCGCACCGCTGGCATCTACCACTACATCGGCACGATAACTCGCCTTATCGGTGTAAACAACAAAGCCATCGTTATGTTTTTCGTAGTTCACGTCACGCACGCGCTCATTTAATACGAGTTCGGCACCTTTCTGCTCGGCAATAGTAGCCAGTTTTTTATCGAATTCGTTGCGGTCAAATATCCAGCCTATGTGACCCCTATTATACTGCGAGTTGCCGAATGTTGCTCTGTTTCCGTCAGGATCGAAAACATAAACACCGCGAATCAATCTTAAAGAACTAATTTCCGGTAATTTTATTCTAAATTCTTCTAATAACGGTCCTACTCCACCACCACAGACTCTATCCTCGAAGCCCCTAGTTTTGTCTATAACAGTTACATCCAAGCCCTGCTCCGCCAGTTTAGCGGCACATGTACTTCCCGCGGGACCCGCTCCTATTATTATTGTATTTGTCATTATTTTTAAAAATTGTATTTCACCCTATCGAATATACGCCATCCAGAGCAGTCCCAAAAACTACTCGCGGCTCGTTATCTTTCTCCATTATAGTTGCCAGCCCTAGCAAGAATTTCAAGCCAAAGAGGGGATATCTCACAGGATTAAATATACCCCCGTGTATCTTGAATTTCCATAACAATTCGTTATTGTTGCTCAAATCGAAGGCGAGCACATAACTGCTCGTGTGATATACCGGTCTCGTATTGCCTGCACCAACTATCAATATTGGATTCGTATCGGTTCCGCACATTACTATGGGTGATGACGAATAATATCCATAATTATAATAAACCGGCAAAGGCAGCCATGGCAGGTGGCTGAACACTTTTGGGACTCGCGGTCCCCATCTAAGAGGCAATCGCGGTATTGGGTCTTTATACTCACCTTTAAGGGTGTTGTTAATGTTAATCGTCTCCATAATGGACCCATCATCAAGTGAGAACCTGACTATTCGCTGGTTGAACGGATCAACATACCACATACCGCCGCGTGGATCGTAGGTGAATGATGCATAGCTTATATAATCGTATGGCACTTTCCACTTCAATTTCGGATGGTCGCCGCTATCTGTTATTGCCACTATGTATTTATTGAATCGCGAGGGCACCACATCGAAATACACGGTATCACCGACCAAAGTGGGACTCGCAGTTGTTGACCCGTTAAAATGCCATGACCATGCCACGGTTATTCGCTCATCAACCGGTTTGATCGGATCTATATCGAGTGCGTATAGCCGCGAATCTTCTCGTATCGTTGATAGCCCCAGCCTGTTCTTGTATTTCGTAGTTACATAAACCCTGTTACCCCTCACACTGGGTGTATTCACAGTTGAGAAAAATCCGGGGTCGTCTATACCGGTATAATAGGAAATCCATCTGACTAATTCGTCATCGCCGAGGAACTTCCATGCCAATAGCGACCCATCAGTGCTATCAAAGGCGTATACCGGTCCCTTATCAGTTGCAACGATAATAGTTCCGTTTTCAGTAATGGTCGGACTGTATGGTGTTCCGCCATATGGGAGAGATGATTGCCATACAACTTCTTTGGTATTGGTATCAATCATTATAATTTTCTCGTCATCACATGCGATAACTCTACCATATACATCAACCATGGGCACAGAGAACATCGCATGCCAGTTCAATGCGTCTCCAGATGACCACACCCGGTTACCGTCATAATCGTAAATCACGAGACTATCTCGCGGGCTGAGGAAGGTGCATGCTACAATATCACCATTACCCGCTACACCATTACCCAACGAGCCGAGTTTCTCGGGCATTAGCTTTTCTCTATGCCACTTTAAATCCACAGAGATCGGTGGCTGCACTCTAATGTAACCTGTTAACTCTGGGTTGCTATGGCACATGCCGCCGCCTTGTGGGGGTAGTGTAAAGGGTTCCATTTCAACTCTTCTAATTTATTTGCTCTCACTATATAAATACTTTTGTATATGATGAACTGCTGCTGTCATCCTTATCTAAACTTTAGGAGATAGAATGTACGATTTACCCCACAATAGGGGATTCCATAAAAAGAACCACAGTGGCGGGAATATGATAAACAATAGATATTCTATCGTGCCAACATGAGGATATAACATAAACATAATAGCATAAAATGATAATAATTCCACTATAACAATATTCTTTGACATATACGACCTGTTAATGTCCTGACTGATAAGCTGTCGTTGAACAACATAGAAAATAATGGTGTAAAGGATACAATAGACCGATATAAAAAATATTTTCAAATTTGATGGGATAGCAACCCACCAGAACAGGAGACCTATTATAAATGTGGTTAGTTTGGTGGCGTATCCAAACAGCTTTGTAGCGGCACTTATTAGCAGTCTATTATTACTGACTTTCGTCCCTAAAAGTTTAATAAAATTTTTACTGTCATGAATGTCAATATAATTACCGGAATAGCCAATTTGATAAACCTCATGGAAGAAGGTATACAGCATTAATAGCACGATAATATCATCAATTTTTGAATTTATGGTATAGGGGAACATAACAAAAAAAGAGAATGCACAGGCACTGAATATAAATGAAAAACACGTGCGTGCTTTTGTGTAATTGTATAGTGTCCCGCATACAACTGCCAGAATTAGTGCTATAATAGAACCAATACTATTTGCGAGTGGTAGGGCGATAGCGATGCACATAATAGACAATATCACTATGAGCCATTTAACACGTGCTTCAGATACTGAGCCATTAACAAGTGGTCGCCAGTATTTGTTGTCTTTTCTATCAAGTTCCCTGTCCCAGTAATCATTCAGAACAAATCCGTTATACTGGTATAATAACCCGAACAGGGCGAGTTCCAGTGCGGTTAATGACCAGAAATTACCGCCTGCTACTGCGTAAATTATCGGCGGTAAGATGACCAGAAACCCTGTCAAATTTATCCGTCCTAATCTGAGATACGCGATGAACGACATTTTTGATGGTATGTATCTTTTTATATTATAAATATAATAATATAAAAGATGGCAACCTTTAGACATATCCTCCAACTGGGACGTGCAGGCTCATGGCCGCTTATACTTTTGCCTGTTATTGTGCCCTATCTCATTAATCAGCCGCTGTTTAGTGTTTATACTTTATGGCTGTTCGTTGCAACATTTCTTATTCAAATAACCACACTCGCGCATAACGCGGTTAGTGATTACCAATGGGATGTGAAGGACCCGAGCAAGCAACACCATCCGCTAATAAGCGGCAGTATCCCTTATGAATTCGCAGTTCGATTCACATCATGGTCCTTGTTTATTTTGTTTCTACTGCTATTAGCAACATTTATGCTCTTCCCCTTTGCAAATCATTTTTATGTGGTCCTTTTTCTCTATCTCGGTGTTGTAGGTGGACACTGCTACAACGATTTCGGGTTCTCAAAATATACTTATATCTCGTGGGTACCAATCACAACCTGGGTATGTTCGCTCGTCGGGTTGGGCTACTTTTTGGGCACTAAGCAGTATCATCCAATCATCATATACATCATCCTCTATTATCTCTTTCGGGAGTGGTTCCAGATATCGTATTCCGGTAGGGTAAAGGATATCAACACGGGTGAGCGGAACGAATTAAAGCTGATGGGTGCGCGGTGCGAGGAGGTGGTGACATCGGAGGGTAACATTAAAAAATTCCATCCGGGTTACAGCTGGATTTACGCTTGTGGTCTGACCTTTTGCGAGAGTGTGGTGGGGCTCTTTATCTTCTTACAGTATGCTTACAATCCATATACACTGCCGATAATTGCTGTCTTACTCGTTATGGGCTGGCTCGTTCTATACCGGATAGTCAAACCGCGAGAGTATAATCACGAGAAAGAGCTCGTATTTCTCACGCTCGAAGAGATTATCTTTATTTTCATGCTTCCGGTAATTCTTTCACCGCTCATCGGGTATCTCGAAGTTGCGTTCATCTTAGTTTTCTCGCTCCTGTGGTTCGTATTCGTGAATAAATATCTCATCTGGAATACTGCAATAACGAGATTCTAGAGTTTCTTTCGGAATTCGTTAGGTTCTACACCTGTTATCTCACCCGAATGCGCGAACAGGTAATCCGCGAGAATAAACTCAGTAAATATATTGTCGCCTGAAAGTTCAACATCACCGCAGTTGACTGCTTTGGTAAATGTGTAATCTTCGTTATATCGCCGGTGTGTAAACGGGTCCATTACCGGTATTTTACCCTTTATGAGGCATGCTAGAGGTCCGGAACCTACTTTTACGCTGGCTATAACATTTAACCAATCGGGGAAATTACGCTTTTTATATACTTTTAACTCTTCCCCCCTGACTCCTATATATAACGTTTTATATTCACTGAGCGATTGCGGGCAATCAGTGATGGTGAATTCAACGAATCCGCGATTTTTCTTCCTGCCGAATGTCTCTCGCAATTTCGCAACATTGAATTCCGAATTTGCTCTTACTACCAGTTCATATAGAGCTTTGATTACGCGTCCGACGAATTTGAAAGTGCCCGCAGCCTCCCGAATTGTATCCTTTGGTATCTGAGGCATACCGGCAAGAGCGATTTTCTTCGCCAGTCTCGCGATGGTCTGTGCGCCCACGCCGTCATTTATCTGTGGCGGTCGCGTGTTCGCGAGTTCGTAAGATAGCGGTATCCTGCCTATAAAATTACCTCCAACTTCTTTGGCGTATTCTTTGATATTGCCACTGCCCCACGGTGCGAACTCTTTACCACAGCCGCACGGGCATAATACGGGCTTACCGTGCATCTCTGCTCCCGCCATATTTTCAATGAACCCGATGGCGGGTATGAATAGCCGTTTACAGATTTCGTAGGCACGCTTGCAGTCTTCCAGCTCACTGGGTTGCTCTACAATCACTGCACCTAACAGCGTGTTACTGGCTTTCAGTATCTCGATGGTCTCGCGGAATATGTCCGATATGCTCGGCGGCATATCCGCCACCAAAAAATCAATATCGCCCCACGCCGTGTTCGTTATGATGTCACGCACTACACGCCGGTAATACATACCGGTCTGTGATATAGTAGTGTCCGTAAGGGCGGCGCTGAGACTGTTTATCTTGAGATTGTCTCGCTCTATCGGTACGACTTTCCGGTCGTCGGTGAGCTGTATCCTGTCCATTTTAACATTCATTACTTTCGCGATGTTCGAGCTATCAACGTCAAGGTCGCACAACCCTGTGGGTCCGTGCTTCTTTGCGAGCTCCTGTGCTAATAAGCAGCTCACTAAGGTTTTTCCTACACCACCTTTCCCGCTTATTATTATTATGCTCTTCATTTCCTCCCTTCTCCTTCCTAACTTCTAATCAACATCTTCAAGCATATCTTTTTCTTCTCCTTCCTCTTCCTCAAAGTATTCATCTAGCGTACTGAAAATATCTTCTGCACGCTCTCTACTTGTTCTTCTTCGGTCACTTTTTTCGTATTCGTCTTCACTCTCTTCTTCGTTGTCTTCATTACTTATTCTTGCTCTTAAATTTTCTCGCTTATTAACGTTTCTTTCTTCACTGCGACTGTCACTTACCAGTTTCGGTAATTGTGGAAGGACATCACGAGCATCACCTACAATATAGGGGTCTCTTCTTACCTGCTCTTCAATACCCGTGAAGAATATGTTTATTATTCGGCTGACTATTCCCGAAGCGTCTGCGGCATTTGATAATATCTTACTTATGGGTTCTGCGAATATGTCGTTACTTATGTTGAGTCTGGACTCCAGTCCTCGCAAGCCCTTCTGAACGCCTCTCGCTATTTTTGTTTCAAGGTCTTCTTTTTCTTCTCTGCTCTGTTCGGCACTGGGGGTCAGATTCAGTCCCAGTCTTTCTGCATCTGCAATAGATAATCTGTCACGTGCTTTCTCCAGTTTTATGGCGTATCTGTCTGCAATGAACTGCGCTTTCTTCTCTGTTATGCCGTCAAAGTTGGATAGTATCCGTTTCAACATGATAGGTGATAGCACGCCATCGAAATCGTCAGCAATATCTTGTAGTTCCTTTATCTGGTTCTCGTTCAAGTTCAACACTGGTGAGCGTACTACTTCTAACATAATGTCTCTTGGATCCATTGGCTTGTATACCGGTGGCTCTATCTGTATTCTTCTACTTAGTTCCGCTACCCCCCTCCCCCCCTCCTCCTTCTCTTCCTCTTCTTCCTGCTGCTGTTGTCGCTGTAACTCTCTCTTGCGTTTTATCTCGTCTTTATGGGCGACTCGGACATGCGTCATCATCTCCGTCTTCCGCTCAAACTCCTCACCGCAATAGGGACATGAGAAGGACATATGATATGGTATAGGTTTTACTTATATAAAAACTTAATTAACTTCTAAAATTCTATGGATTTCCGTTTTGTCTTGTTATTTTCTACGAATTTTTAAAACTATCCCCTTTCTGTTTTTCTTGATTTTGTTTAAATAGTACCACTGATTTATAGAAATACCGCGTAGAAGACACACCTACTTGTAGGTGTGATGAATGCGCATCACTCATGTTCTACCCTCTCTATGTACCTCTTAATCACTTCGCTACTCACCTCCCCCGCCGTCCCCACATAATAACTCTTTGACCACAGTCTCCCTTTCCTGAACTTCTCCCTCAGCTCCGGATACTTCTTAAACAAAGATATCCCGCTCACTCCTTTCAGATATTTTACTACCCCGGATAAGCTAACCTGCGGCTCGATACCTCTCACAAACAGGTGCACATGATCCGGTCTTACTTCTATCGCTACCGCTTCCCAGCCCCTTTTCTCTATCAATCTCTGAAATAAATCCTTGAGATAGTCCGCTCTTTCATCCTCAAATACTCTGTATTTAGGGCAGAAAACGATATGGTAGTTCGTATGATATACTGCTGTCCTGCTCTTTTTTACTTCCATGTTTAATTAAAAGTATTTAAATAATAAAAATATAGTATATACTATTATGAAATACTGTTGCTCGGGCATCGTGGGCGAGCCGACCACGCAGGTGATCGAGATAGAAGGAGATGAGGATGAGATCATCTTTGAGGTACAGCGCACGCTTAAAATTCCCGTGCATTACGCCACCACCGGCAAGAAGCTCAGCTATCTCGACAGGCTCACTGCACGGCTGACTTACGCGGTCAGGCTGTGGTGCGAGCGCATATCCGAACTGGGCTTGAAAACGCAGCGGGACTGCTCGCCTTACGAGCGCGAGATACAGCATATCACAGGTTTAAGTGCGGGGTTCGTGCAGCAGGCGCGTGACAAGGCGCTGTGGATGTGGAGGCAGTATCGTGAAGCGCATAAAGAGTGGGAACGCGAATTGAGCCGTGCAAAGCCCGGTACGAAATGGTATAAGAAATTACTGAAGCGCGAACCTTCTGAACCGTGCACATCACCGAGGAGCAACAAGAAGAAGATTCCCACGCGGTTTGATGCCCGAACCGGCACGATTGAAGCATCCAACCTGAAAATCTCACCACTGGTCATACGAATCTCAACCCTGAAGAAGGGTGAGAAGATAACCGTATTACTCAACCCTTCTAAATGGCATCTCGAAATGCTCGCGCGTGCGGCAGAGCTGCGCGGGTTTGAACTCGTTAAACGCGGTAAGAAATATTTTGTGCATCTGCTCTGTAAATTTTTAGTTCGCGCTCAACCAGTTCACGCAGTAAGGGGAGTGGACCTGGGTGTTAGACGTGCGATAGCTTCCGTGAAGCTACCGAAACACCCGCGAAACTTCTCACTGCTGCGGTACGACGATAAGTGGTTGAGACTCCGGGAGTTGGATGACCGCATAGCGCATCTACAGAGATTGAGGAAGTGGAACGTGCTAAAGAAGCTGAGACATAAGCGAAGGCACGTGGCGGAGGATTACGACCGTAAACTTGCGAAGGAGTTTGCCTCATGTACAGAAAATGAAATAGTAGTCATTGGCGACCCGCAGCAGATACGATACCACAAGTATCGTGGTGATGGCAATAAGCGAGGCAGGAAGATCCTACAGCACTGGAGCTACCGCAGATTAGCGGACACCATAATAGAGAAGCTAAAGGAACGAGGTATAATCGGTATACGATTCAACGAGTGGGGCACATCGAGCGAATGCCACAAATGCGGTGGCAAGTTGCGTGCGAAGGGCAGACGCGTGGTGTGCACGAAATGCGGTATGCAGTACGATCGGGAATTCAACTCCTGTGTGAGAGTGGTTCAGAAGGCAAGTACCTATCTGAAGCACAAGACCAGAGCGGCTCTTAAGAGGAGTCGCAAGCTGGCGGGGGCGGTAGATGAACTCGCCCGAACCATCGGTGATTCCGGGCTGGAACCCTGGATGAGGATGGAAGCTCACCTACTCGTAGGTGAGTAGTTCACTTGTTCTATCCTTGTTCTTAGCTCATTAACTGTTTTTGGTGGATTCTCATGTGTGAGCCTCACAGGAACCTCATCTATTATTAAGGGCGAAGGTTCAAACATTTTAGGATTAAAAAGTCCGAGAACATGTAAAAACTCGTGGAATATTACTTCGTCTATAGGAACTTTTTCCCCCGTTATGTCAATATAATAGCCACGCTCTTCAAGCTCTTTTGCATATCCCTCTAAGACTGATACAACTGCTAAACCATCATGTAGTGACGTTTCTGTCCATAAAGGAAAATAACCTAATTCCGCTTCTCTAATTACCGTATTCTTAACCTGATTTTCTAATAGACTAAAAAGATTTTTATAAAACGCAAAATATGAATATATTTTTGGATATTCCTTTCTAAAGGTTTTGTCTTGCTCTATTAGCTTCTTTCGCCCCTCTATTTTTCCCTTCATCCCTCCCCTTCTCCTCCTTTTTACCAAGCGAATATATCCGACTGTTCAATATATGTACGGAATAGCCTGTCTCTGCTTGAACATATCCTCTATCATCTTGGCTGTTACAACCGAAAGCGCAATCACTTTCCTTGTCTGTTCTTTGCTCAGCCCCCAAGATTCGCAAAGCCTTTTTACCGTGCCCTCATACGTCTGCCCCCTCATATCGCTTTTCCTGAACTCCGCGAGTATCTCGTTCGCATCCCTCTCCAGCCCCTGTGACATCGCTTCCAGTTCCTTCTCCGATTTCATTCGCAGTATGTCTTCAAGCATTTTTAACATGGATTCAAGCGAGATGGAATCAGAAATCCAGATAACTATTCTCTTGTCTTCTATTTCTATGATGAACTTTACCGCTGTCTTTTTGTTTTCAAGATTCTCTATAATACCCCACACGATAGAGAATTCGTTGGGTTCTCCTTCGTAGTTCTTGTTCCGTAAATAGCACGAAGCTTTAACCTCTTGTGTCTTCTTCTTGACTGTACACATTCAATAAGTATAAAGTAAGTTTTTTAAATATAAAGATTGATTTATAGAATAAGAAAAAATGATGGTATGCCCTAACTGCGGAGGGAAACTCATCCGAAAAGAAGAGAATTACTTTGGGGTAGTTTTGTATTGCCCAAAATGCGGTGTCGGTCAAGTGTTTAGGTATCGTCCTGATATAAACACTTCCAATACTGTCTTATCGTATCCCTCTTGGGATAGTTAAAACAAAAAGAGGGTGATGAAATAAAAAATGATATGTCCGAACTGTAAAGCATATGTGCAGGAGGACTATTATACTGGTGGGATCATTGTCTACTGCCCAAACTGCGGTCTTTATCTCGTGCTCCCTTATCAATCGTCCCCTTTTCAAACCACCGATGACACCGTAGATAAAGGAAAAGAAAATGCGCTCCCTTATCAGTCCCCTTTTCAAAGCGCTGACGACACCGTCCATGGGTAACTATCTCTATTTGAGTGTTTTCGATAGTTTTTTCGCAACCTCTTTATTATCAAATAATATCTCCACACCAGCCAAGCTACGATTTGAGAAGCTCACTAACACATGAGCATCTGACTCAAGTGTTCCCTCACCAATAGAACCAAACTCTATGAGCAAAGAGCCTGCATCCTCGTTAAAGTCAATATATGCGGGGCGAAGAGTTCTAACTTCAGTTTTAGTTTTTTGCTCTATTTTTGCTTTCGTTAAATTAATCCTCAACTCAATCTCCCTTAGCGCCTCTTCTTCGCTAAACCCGAAATATTCGCATAAAAATTGAATAAAGCTCTGGAAGTGCATGTCCATGTATTTCGTTTCCTTATTATTCAACATTCCTCTAACAACCTTTTACCACTTTCTGTAAGTTTAGCCGTGAGCTTGATATTCTCGCTTAATCCTGTTTGCACAAGACCGATAGAAGTGTATTCCCACACCTTCTCTCTGTTCTCATCGTCAACTCCCCTCTCCGTATTATACTTTTTGAGAAAATCAAAGTCTACTGTTTCCGGGGTGCCTGCCCCGTCAAAGTCTATTGTTTCTGGGGTGGTTTCTGGAGTTCGTAAGAGCAAGTATACTCCGATAACTCCAACTACTGTGAATATCAAGCTTATTACAGGCGGGTATAATGCTTCTCCCAGCATTTCTTCCTCCTTTAAAGCCTCAGAATCGCCTTTATTATGTTCTCCACGAGCACTACTATGCCAGCATACGCCGCGAGCTGCTCTGTCACAGTTAATTCTGTTATTGAGCCACCGCCGGCATACATGACAGCGCCAACAACCGCACCAACTGCTATTGTAGCAACGAATTTTGGTATCTCAAAATTTTCCGTACCCACTGACTTGAAATACCCACTCGCGGCAAATATTATCGCTGCGAGTATCGCAACCGCGATTGTTATGGGCATTTTTACATCACCATGTTATATAAAAAACTATGTATATAAAAAGTTTTCCATTTCTGTTATAGAATCATCACTTCTGAAATCCCTCACCACTATAATATTATATTCCCCGTTAAGCACTTGCTTTAAGCATTTTAAATCACTTTTCAATTCTAACAACCTCTCTAAAAGAAAATCAGTGTCCCCGTCTTGGTCTCTCTTTAATTCTATTTCTATTTTCTTGAGATACTCTAAGATATAAACATAATCCTGTGAAAGATAATCGGGCTTATCTATTGGCTCACCATTTTTCGTTTTTATTATTACCACTTCCTTCATTTCATTTCCTTCCCCTTTTCTATAATCACAACCGGTTTTTTACCGGCAACATTTTTAATCGCTTGTTCAATCACTCCTTTCAAGACTTCTCCTCGCTTGTCAAGTTCAAATGTTAGTTTCTCGTTATCGCACATCTCGATCTCTATCTTGAATCCCCGGGCACACATCAGAGGTAGTTCAAAAACTTCTGAATACGATGATGGATCATCCGAGGATAAAAAATTACCCTCCATCGTCCACTCCCACCTACATCCTGTATCGGTTATAATTTTTATATCGCTTATCTTTGGCGAAAAAGTGATAAGACTCTGTAAGCAAATAGCCCCATCGTTGGTAAATATCCCGTTAACTCTGGCGATAACCTTCTCGTCTTTTTTGATGTCTTCAGAGAAAGGTATCGGCATCTGTTCCTCCATATCCTCTATCACAGAAGACATTGCCAAGGAAGCCCACCGTTTCAACGGCGGGAGGAATTGGCTTTTTATTTTTTATATTAGTAGTGCCTATATAAAAATAGTTCTCGCCCGTGAGGGCGGGGAAGCCCCTTCCCGGTGG
>Ga0190285_1000082_pt1 | contig 19014 bp, 21 predicted proteins | sample 48691823_MG_FD_163429 | JGI IMG/M metagenome (GOLD analysis project Ga0190285, IMG submission 163429) | Hydrothermal vent microbial mat bacterial communities from Southern Trench, Guaymas Basin, Mexico - 4869-18-2-3_MG | ecosystem: Environmental > Aquatic > Marine > Hydrothermal vents >...
AATTACAAGAGCGGTTAAACCAAACTGTTGCCCGATACAGAAAGGGTTGTGAAATGCTTGAGCGGTATAAAACTTTCACGTACCGTTCTGAGGTGAGAATGGGTGAGTAATCGCCCTATTCTTAATCTGCTTTAATAGAACTTAGGACGTTATAATTTATATACAATAAAAAAGGGTGATAATGGCAAAAGGAAGAAATAACAACAGGTCGAACGGAAAAATCATCAATACACAAGCCATGTATGGGTGTACAAAGTAGTGGAATCCCTCTGCAGCATACTCAGGCGTGACAAAGCCAAAGGCGCACGGCTGTATGTGCCCGAACTGACCTGGATATTCTTCATCAGATACGTAGACATTCAGGAGCAGAAAGAGGAGCAAAAAGCAAACAGCAGGAATATCTTGTCTGTATTTCTTTGAATGGCTCTTTTTCTAAAAGTTCGTTGATAAACCTTTTCTTATTTATTGCGCCTCATCGTGTATGTATACATCAGGATTCTTTTATGGTCACTATACTATTTTTATTCAGTAGGATTAAAGCAGATACTATGACTGCATGCAGGAGGAGGGAGGAAAGGAGTATAAACATGAGTGATATAGCAGCAAAAACAGTTGATATGGTGAAGTTGCAGGAAGATGCAGTATCCTCAGCACAGCTCAGAAAGATTCAGAAGCATCCATGTTTCAGTGAAAATGCCTGTCATCTGTTTGGCGCAGTAGCACCGAAGTGTAACATCCTGTGTAATTACTGCATAGGGAAATTCGATTGCGTAAATGAGTCACGACCTGGAGTGACGAGCAAAGTATTATCACAGAAAGAAGCACTGGAACGTGTACAGGAAGTAATACAGAAGGTGCATTACATCAAGGTAGGTGCCGTTGCGGGACCCGGCGGCGAGCCGCTGTTCAGCGATGATACGTTCGAGACTTTTAGGCTGGTAACAGACGAATATCCAAACGTAATGAGATGCTTGAGCACGAACGGGCTGCTATTACCAGAACGGATTGATGAGATAATAGAAGAATTGGGTATCGGAACTCTGACCGTCACACTGAATGCCATTGACCCTGAGATTGGTAAGGACATCTATTCGTTTGTTGGTTACCGCGGTAAAAGATGCGGGGGGAAGAAGGAGCGGAGGTACTGCTGAAGCACCAGTTGGAAGGCATCCGGGAGGCGGTGAAGCGTAAGATAAGGAGTAAACTGTGAAATGCTTGCTAATCGAACCATAAGAGACGTATTAATCGCTATTACTGCTGCTATTCTACTGCTGAGCTTCTCTGCTTACTACCTCGCGCATCCTTCTGAAGTAGAAGACCCGGGTGTTGCCATCGCTCCTGAAGTGCTATGCCGCATGAACAAAATGGTTGTATCCAGTGGTACAGAGGCATTGCAGCTCGTGAAGCAATCGCATACCGGTAGTATTGAATATGTTAAGGATGTAGCAATCATGCACTATATAAAAGAGCATGGGATGTTAACGCTGTGGACGACCCAGTATCCAAACGAAACGATCGCGAATAACGAAACCGAGAAGATGGTACTTGGTATGCGCAATTGGGGTGGTAGCTGGGCATCCAACCTGAAAGAGATCACGGTCGCGGGAAAGCAAGTGTATCAAACCACTCCAGATGGTGAGTCCTACCACTATTTCTGGGTAGATGGAAATTGGGTGTTTTACATTATACCGCACAACCTCTCACAAGACGAGGTAGCGGAATGTATCGCAGCTATCCCTTAGTTACTTCTTGCTCGCTTGCTTGCTCGTAAGCGGTACTAATAGACAAAAGCTAACAACTGCCCGCCCTCTCCCGCTTCAAGCGCTTTCGCATGTGACATTACGCCCTTTGGTGTCGTGAGGATCAACATGCCAAAATCCCTCGCAGGCAAAAACCGCTTCTCCCATGTCTCAAATTCATTCATACGCACATAAAACCGCGGCTTTATTGCGTTGCAATCGTTTATCGTGCCCCGCAGCTTCACTTTGAATATACCCGCTTTTCCATCTTCTATCAGTTCAAACTCCTCTACGTAGCCACCTTCTTGCATTACACTCAGTACGTTCCCTATCAGCTTTGAAGCTGGCTTTATCTCGCATTCTAACTTACCTATCCTTTCTGTATTCTTTATGTGCGAAAGTGCATCCGCAAGCGGGTCGTTTAATGACATCTCTTCTTCCTAATAGTACCTATTGTTATATATAAACAATCAAGAAAATGATTTTAATTGTACTTCTTGAACCCTATATCCCTTGCTATCTCCCTGAAGCACTGTCTGCATAGATAAATCCCGTACCTACGGATCAAGCCCCTTTGCCTACCGCACCGCATGCAAGCGTTTGCTCCTCTTCCAAATTTCTTATTCTTATTCCTCTCCATTTTTACATTCCTTATCGCCTATCTTTTAGCTATCTATCTTCACTTACTTCTCCCTCTCTACGAAATATTCCGCCATAGTCACCATCTGCTCTCTTACTGCCTCTCTGCCTTTCCCCTTCAGGTCTATCCGCCTTAGCGTTTCCATACCTTTGCGCTGATATTCCATCGCTATCTTCTCCGAGTATCGTATCGAATCATACTTTGTGAACAGATTAACTACTTCTTCTATTTCTTGTTTATCATAATTGTGGAAACATTTATATATCTCCTCCTTCTCTGATGCCGTGCATTGCTCCAGGCAGTTAATCAGTAGTAAAGAAGGTTTCCCTTCTGCTATATCTTCCCCTATCCTCTTTCCATATTTCTCCTCTTCTCCCTCGATATTGAGGATGTCATCCCTTATCTGGAACGCAATACCTATATACTCCCACGCAGTGCCCAGCTCTTCCGCTACTTCCATGGATGCACCACCGGCAACAGCACCGCATTTAGCGGAAACTGCAAACAGTTTCGCGGTCTTTCGCCTCAGCACTTCTATCACTTCTGACTCGCTCATCACATGCTTATTTTTAAATTCAAGGTCCATCGCTTGCCCTTCTAACAGTACAATACTCTGCACTGCAATCTCTTCAAATATCTTCCATGCAAGCTCCAGACCCAGTAATTGCCTGTTCGCTATCAATGCTTTATAGCACAGAGCGTACAGCCCATCGCCCGCATTCACAGCAGTAGGGAGCCCATATTTTATGTGCAGGGTGGGCTCTCCACGCCTCAGCTTGCTATTGTCCTCTATGTCGTCGTGCACAAGCGAGAAGTTATGGAACAGCTCGATACAAACAGCAGTTGGTACCGCATTATTTATATCGCCACCGACCAGATCACAAGCCATGAGACATAAAGAAGGTCTTAACCTCTTACCGCCACGACCCAGGAGGTCAGATATCGCCTTATATAGCGATACAGGCTCGCCATCTCCCAAATACTGCTTATACGCATCCTCAAACAGATTTGTGTAGTTCTCGATATTCAGGCTGTTGGTTCTCATCACAATTTAATTATGCTCTTCTATGTTAAACCTTCTTCTTTGAATAGCAGCAAAAAAGTTGTAAAGAAAAGCAAGCAAGATCATGAATATCATAGCAGTAGCAGGGAAAGGCGGCACGGGTAAGACGGTGGTAGCATCATTACTGTTAAAATTTATGGCTGATAACGGAGCATGCGGACGGGTGCTTGCGATAGATGCCGATCCCGCTGCGAGCTTGCCCAGCACGTTAGGCGTGAAGGTGGCGAAGACTTTAGGTGACGTGCGAGAAGAGATAGCATCACCAAGCGGTGTCTTCTTCTCCGAAGACATGCCCACCGATATGCTGATTGAGTACAAGATAGACGAGATAATGGTGAATACGCCGCGGTTCTCGGTATTGGTCATGGGTCGTTCCGAAGGTCCGGGCTGCTACTGCCTGATAAACGATATGCTGCGGCATTTCATTGATAAGTTGTCTTCTCGATTTGACACAATCCTGATAGATTGCGAAGCCGGTCTGGAGCATCTCAGCCGCAGAACTACCCGGGACGTGGGCACCATGCTCGTGGTTAGCGATCTCACAAAACGAGGTATCGACACGGCAATCGCGATAAAGAGCATTGCAGCAAAGCTGCATATTGACTTCGGGCAGATATATCTGGTGCTGAACAAGATAACGGAAGATGAGAAAGTGAAGACTGCCCTTGCGGGACTGGTAAAGGATAGCGGGCTTACGCTCGTAGGAACGGTTCCGGAAGACGAGCACATAAGAGCGTTTGATTTAATAGGAAAGCCGATATTAGATCTGCCGGCGGATTCTAAAGCGGTGGTCGCGGTGAAAGCGATATTTGAAAAGGTGTGTAAATGATATTTGTATAGGTACAATTTCATTACCCCTTTACCTTCGTTAAACTTGAGATAAACCAAGGACATAGCAGAACTCATGAGTCCATCTTACCCGCAATCCCTCAACCGTTATCCACCCATCTACAAACTCTGTATTAGATGTCTTCAAAAGAAATTTACACCATTCACAATTTTTCTTACACTATACTGCAAAATATCTGTAGTGCACCGAAGAGTACTTTGTGCTACATCACGAATATGCTTATTGTCCTGCGGTAAGTGAGCAGGTAAAAAATACAGGCTGAGAAAAATTAGGAGGTGAAAAGCCAAAAAAATGAAAGTACAAAAGAAGACATTGACAAAAGACGAACGGGCGTTTACTGGTTTAGAAGCGGCAATCGTGCTCACTGCGTTCATCGTGGTCGCCGCCGTGTTCTCGTACATGGTACTGGGCGCGGGGTTCTTCAGCACAGAGAAGGCAAAAGCAGTTGTGCATACCGGTGTGGAGCAGGCAACTTCTTCTATTGAAACCGCAGGTGATGTGATAGGCGTAAAAGGAACAAATGGCAACTTATCTGATGTAATATTTTATGTAGCATTAACAGCAGGCGAGAATCCGATTGACATGACCAAGCTGAGCCTTACTTACAGTGATGCCTATATATATGACCCGGATCTTACTATGGTAGCAGAGGGCGGCGCTCTGACGGCTTCAGGACAGTGGAACTACACATGGGTAGCGGACAAGTCTGGAGATTCTGGTGACGGCGATAACATGCTTGAATCAGACGAGCAGGCAAAGGTATGGGCTCGAGTGCCAACAGGCGCAGGTGGAACTGGAGCTAATAATGAAGTTTTAGCTTATCAGTGGTTCCAGATAGAGGTAAAGCCAGATATGGGTGGCGTTCTCGCAGTAAAGAAAACAGTACCCGGTGCGCTTGACACGTTCACACCACTGTACTGAGGCTATGAAAAAATGATAAAAGATAGAAGAAGTCTAAGAAAAGATACGCGGGCGTTTACCGGTCTGGAAGCGGCAATCGTGCTCACTGCTTTCATCGTGGTCGCTGCCGTGTTCTCGTACATGGTATTGGGTGCCGGGTTCTTCAGCACAGAGAAGGCAAAGGCAGTTGTGCATTCTGGAGTAGAGCAGGCAACTTCTTCCGCGGAACTCGTGGGTGAGGTTGTTGGTAGGGATACTGATAGTAACAGCCTTTTAGACTATATAAACTTCACCGTACAGTTGACTGCGGGTCAAAACCCTATGGACCTCGATGAAGCTTCTATCGCGTTCACCAATGCCACTACGCACAACGACTCTACGGTCTGGACCTACACTATGTTCGAATGTTTAGAATCGCCGTGCGATAATATGCTGGAACCAAGCGAAAAAGCAGAGATTCAGGTTTCACTACCCGTGGAACTCGGCACGTACAATAAGTTCCTGTTAGAATTCAAGCCGCAATCTGGTGGTGTATTGTGTATGCATAAGACCACGCCAGGTGCTATTAAAACAGTGACAAGGCTGTACTGATGAGAAGAGGCGAAGAGAAAAAAATGAGACCAAAACGAAGTTTGATAAAGGATGATAAGGGGTTCACAGGTCTGGAAGCGGCAATCGTGCTCACTGCGTTCATCGTGGTCGCTGCCGTGTTCTCATACATGGTACTGGGCGCCGGGTTCTTCAGCACAGAGAAAGCAAAAGCAGTCGTGCACAGCGGTGTGGAACAGGCAACTTCGTCCGCAGAACTTACCGGTGATGTAGTAGGTCATGGCTGGAATGTTAGTGGTGGCAATTACGTCTGTACCGACCCTACGAATACTACTCATGTCACTGTTGTTGAGTTCCAGGTACAACTAACCGCAGGACAGCATCCGCTGGACATGGACAAAGTAGTGATTTCTTTCAGTGACGAAGATACCTATGTACCAGAAGTGACCTATGATAGCAATGTTACCAGTACTTGCACTAATCTGGCTGAGAATCAGTGGAACTACACTCTGGTAACCGAAGAAACGGGTTCTGCAAACATGCTCGACCCGCACGAGAAGATGAATGTTATCGTGGGTCTGACCGGCGGTGTAGCAAAATACAAGACGTTCAGTATAGACTTTAAGCCAGCACAAGGTGGTGCCATCACCTTAACGAAGACTGTCCCTGGTACCATAGACAAGACGATGGTTCTCGCGTAGAGCGCAACCTAAACGCTAAAACTATATAAGCCCGAAAACCGAAAAGAACTAAGGGTTTTTCTTTTTTACCCTTTCTTTTATTTTTTTGCTTAAAGCGGAAATAGGAAATACTACGAGCACATGGAACTGATAGAGCGGATAAATGCAATAGAAGGCGAAGTGAAGCTGGTAAAGACAGAGATAAAGAAGGTTCTGATTGACTTACGAGAAGCGATGAACAATGCTGAAAACCCCTTTGCCCATATTGAGCAGGGTTCTGCCTTCAGTGTTGGTGTAAGTAACAGTCAGGATTCAGCGTCCAGGGACGCCACAGAAAGTGCCGGTGATAGTGATGTACCAGAATCAGCACCTGAGCCAGCACCTGAGCCAGCACCTGAGCCAGCACCTGAACCAGCACCTGAACCAGCACCTGAGCCAGCACCTGAACCAGCACCTGAACCAGCACCTGAACCAGCACCTGCACCTAAAGAAGAGAAGGAACCAATAGATGCGCGGGAATTCGCAGAAGAAACAACAGGAGGATATATGTTAGAGCCAGAAGAGAGAGAGAAGCAACAGAAGCTGATTCATGCTACGGAAAATGAGTATTCAGAAATTATTGGTGTCCTTATGCTTACGAAACTGATGAAATGGACGGATGATACACTCCGCATTATCGGAAAGACGAAACTAAACGAAACACTCGATTTGTACGAGCACACAGGTAAGTTATCACAAGAAGTGAAGGACCTGATTTACCGAATCGAAGACATTTTTAGTGCTACTGCCTTTAACCATGCAAAAGAGGATGATGAGATAGAAATGAAAGACTGCATACTCGCCGTTGATCAATTAGACCGGATTATAACAGGTGAGCCAGAAACAGAAATGGGTACAACAGAAGCACCTTTAGCTCTTCTGTTTCCTGAACAGGAGCTTGAATGAATAATGTCCGATGTAATTAGTGTATCAATAATTACTATTGCTTCTGTAATTTGCGCCGCCATGCTTGTCACTGCTGTCTATCCTGCGGTAAATCGTGCTACCTCTTCCGTTATTTCAAGCAGCGTAACTCTTGGCGATCGGATTGAAACTTCTGTTGATATAATTGCAGAATCGAATGAATCGTGCTATGAGTACGTGTGGGTGAAGAATACGGGTACATCCCAGCTCGCAGAAGCGCAAATAGAGCGATCAGATATTTTCTTCGGTGAAATCGGAAATTTTCAGCGTATTACTTACGATTCCGTACTCGCTTCCGCTCCTTGCTGGAATTATTCTATTGAAAATGACAATACGGGAAACGGTAGATGTGATACAGGAGAAACCATAAAAATAACGATAAAATCAACAGCAGAACTCACTGCAGGCGATTATTTCTTCCAAATCGTGCTTTATAATGGCATTTCTGATGAAGACACGTTCTCAATATAAAAGCCAATTGTTGACACTGATTAACACAGATAGATGATGACATTGTTCAACGTAAGTAAATAAATCCATATCTTAAAAGTTATATCAGGTATAACAGAGAGGGGGGAAGAGAAAGAAATGGGCTTTGGTGCTGTATTCATCACCGTTGCTTTTGTATTAATCATCAGCTTGTCCACTTACATGCTCGTAACGGGAACTAACATCACTTTGACTACAATCTCTGATTCCTTACATGCACTCGCGGAAAAGCAAAATGAACGTGTTAAAACGGAAATAGAATTAGGCACCGTTTCCGTGACTAACAATAGCGACCACAGCATAATTAATCTCTCTATCAACAATACCGGTGCAACGAAGGTATTAAAATCCGAGTTTGTGCATATAGACCTCTTTGTCTATTTCCACTCCCCTGCCGCAGGGACGGACTACAAATGGCTGCCTTACACTACTCCCGGTGACCTGAACGACAACGAATGGACTGTGGTGAACATTACGCCAGATATAATAAATCCCGGTATTTTTGACCCCGGTGAGCAGATGAATACAGGCATTCGCGTTTATCCTGCTATTTCAGAAGGCACTGTGAACTGGTTAAAGGTAGTTCTGCCAAATGCTGTTTCTGATTCTAAATATTTCAATTCATAGACCCTGATTCGGGTTTTACGCTACCGAGTTCGATTGACCAGATGTTTGGTTACTTGTGCCCTAGCTCCAGCAGACGTTAGCTGCGGCAGCGGCATGACTGCCCGCAGCAGACCGCTGGATCATCTTCCAGCCGAGTTCTATCTTCGAACACTCCTAAGTCAACAACCCCACAAGAAACTTCACATAATCTTTCAAATCACGTATCCGGACGTTCTCGTCCGCACCATGAGCATTACCATCTAAGAAACTACCAACACCGAACGCGCAAACGGGCTGATTCGTCTTCTGAACGGCATAAGCGACATCTAAACCACCTTGCACTCCTATTAGCGCCTTAGCAACCCCAAAAGCTTCAGATACCGCTTCCTGGACTTCTATTACCCATTCAGTATCTGGCTCTGTGAACATAGGCGGGTATCCGGGTTTGGAATGCAGCTCCAATTCTATGCCGTGTTTCCTCTTTATTGCTTCTAACGCATCCTCAAACTCTTTTATCACGTCACTAACGTCTTCCTCCGGAATATATCTACGGTCGCCCCGCAACGTGCAACTCGGTGGTATGATGTTCTCCTTTATACCACCATTTATCATAGTAACGTTAAAAACAGGTTTTATGTGCTCCTGTCCACTTATATCAGTCATATACGAGCCACACGGTGCTTTTGATTCCCTAAGCTCTACCTTCTTTTTCACGTCTTCTAACTCGCTCATTACGACCTCCGCTGCTTCTATCGCGTTAACGCCCATAAAGGGTATAGAGCTATGGCATGATTTGCCCTGTACCCTTATCTCCCAGTTCAGTACGCCGTTCGTGGCTATCGCAATTCCTTCGTTATCACCGTCCATGCAGAGGCAATAGTCGCCTCGAAGCAGCCCTTCATCGGCGAAGTAGCATAAACCCGAATAGGGCCCTATCTCCTCGTCCGTGGTCAAAGCAACCGTGAGATTATACTTGCTATCCCAATTCTGCTCGTACATTAGACTTAATGCAGTTAAAAGTGAAGCAACACTGCCCTTTGAATCTGCTACACCACGACCATACACTCTATCCTTTTTTATTACCGTCTCGAAAGGAGGCGAGTTCCAACCTTCGCCCGCAGGAACCACATCTAAATGAGTGTATATAAGCACGCTTTCATCGGCACCTGTATCTTTAGTAGCGATAAGGTTCGCTCTTGCTCCTCTCAAGTCATCATTCTTCTGTTTTGCTTCATAGACGTCTTCTGGCATATCTATCCGTTCGCACTGGAATCCAAAATCAACAAACACAGGTATTAGCATATCCACTATCCTGGCATAGTTCTTACCCGGCGGTACGAACGTGGGTATCCTGACTAATTCATTGAGATAGCCTATAAGTTCGTTTTCTCTTCGCTCTACTGATTTTGCCAATATCTCTGCTTTCCGCTCTTCCATTTTTTGCCTTTATTTAATATCAGCTTCACATAAAAGAAAAAAACAACTACATAAATACAATCTTTTTTTATTAGTACTGAATAGAAAAATGGCTATGCAAGAGGAATTTAGCTGCGTGATAGTTGACTGGAACTACACCTACGACCTTTGCCGGGATATAAATGAGAAGGTAAATGCAGCGGGATTCAAGCCGGAGGTGATAGTAGGAGTAGCAAGAGGTGGCTGGTATTTAGCACGGGTACTGTGCGACTTCTTCTTGCTTAGGGATTTGCTGAGCTTGAAGATGGAGCACTGGGGTGTAACAGCCACGATTACCGGCAAGGCAGAACTGAAATACGGGTTTGACGATGCAGCAATCGCGAAGCTACAATCGAAGCGAGTATTGGTCGCCGATGATGTGACCGATACAGGTGACAGCGTAAAATTTGTAGTTGAGTACTTGCAATCACTGGGTGCGGCTGAGGTAAAGACAGCGGTTTTACAGCATAAAACTTCTTCCGCCTTTGTACCTGATTTCTATGGTGAGCTTCTAAAAGACTGGAAATGGGTGATATATCCCTGGAGCATCCATGAGGACGTAATGGACTTGCTGGAGAAGGTGCTGTCAAAAACTAAGCAGATGGGTACGGCGGAACTAATAACAGCTATGAAGGATGAGTTTGACTTATACATGCCGTATCACAGACTAAAAGAGGTTCTGGCGAATATGGTGTACCATGGTAAGATAATAAGTAAAGAAGAAGCAGGTAAAGTAGTATGGATGCTGAGCTAATGCTTGTATAGTTCAAGATTGATATAGGAAGTACATATTTTTCTTTTTTTATAATAAGTGTTTTTCTAGTTCATGCGTAAGATAAAAAGGAGTTAAAAATGGTAAAAGGAGAAGAGATAAAGCTGGGCTTTGTCGTGTCTGAGTTTCACCGGGACATCACGTACCAGATGGAGATACTGGGTAAGGAGCATGCGGATTTCCTCGGTGCGATAGTTTCCCGCGTTTTATACACTCCGGGAACATTTGATATGCCGTTAGCAGTGAAGGAGATGTTAAGCGATAAAGGAATAGATGCTGTGGTTACTCTGGGTTGTGTAATAGAAGGAGCGACGAAGCATGACGAAGTAATAGCGGCACAGCTCACGAGGAAGATAATGGACCTTTCACTGGACTATAATAAACCAGTGAGTTTGGGCGTATCAGGACCGGGGATGACGAGGTTAGAGGCGCAGGAGCGTGTAGATTATGCAAAACGAGCAGTAGAATCGGCAGTGAAGATGGTGAAGAGGATGCATGAGATAAAATAAGATGTATTCGTACAGTTAACGTAAAAAACGCTTCGTAGAAAGAGAATATGTTCTTTTGGTAACGATTTTCTTTCTATGATAAATAAGATTTCTCGTGAAAATCCCTGTGTAATCTTGTGGATTTTTACATCAGTTACACGTCTTTTACCCTCTGCCTACCGAATCCTATAGCTGCCCCTTGGCACGGTAATCTCAAACCTTGCACCTTTTCCGTATTCTCCCGTCTCTTTTATATCCATCCCGCTTATTTTAAGGAATGATCTTATCAAGTCCAGGCCATAGCCGGTATTAGCGCCATAGCCTCTCTCAAATATTATCTCCTTTTTCGTGTCAGGCACGCCTACACCATCATCTTCATATATCAATTTCAGTTCATTTTCCAACGCATTATAATAGACCTTTATCTCTTTCACTTCTCCACCATGTCTAATTGTATTATCTACAAGGTTATAGAACATCTTTTCTATCAACGAGTCGGTATATATCTCTAACCCTTCCAAATCGCTTCTCACGGTTATGGAACCCAAATTCACATCTGATAGTCCCTTTTCACATGACTCCTTCATATCTCTCCACTGTGGCTCTTCTATACCCAGTTCTTGATACTGGCGGGAGAACTTAAAGATATTTTGCGCTACTTCAACTGCCTCTTCTATCTTTTTCAAATAACGCAGAATCGTTTCATCTTTTGTCGCTTCTCTTGCTATCTCAGCAAATCCACTTATCATGAATAGCTTATTACCTGCATCGTGGCGGGTCAAGCTCCCAATCAATTGCAGCTTCTCTTCGGTCTGTTTTAACCTCTTGAGCGATGCTCTGAGTTCCTTCTCCAGTCGCTTGCGCACGATAGCATAGTGAATAGCCCTTGTCAGCAGATTATTGCTAACATCGCCTTTAACGAGGTAATCCTGAGCACCAATCTGCACTGCACGAAGCCCTGTCGCCTGGTCATCGTGCCCTGTGAACACTACAACAGGCATATTCGGGAACGTACTGTGAACCTTCGAGACGGTATCAAGCCCCTGACTATCTGGAAGGCCCATATCCAGCAGTATCACATCGAAATGAGCCGTGTGCAGCCGTTCGATGGCGGCGGATAGGCAATCAACAACTTCTGATTCATGCGGGGACAATGCCCCTCGCACTAACTTGGCATCACCTGGGTCATCCTCAACTATGAGTACTTTGACCGCCTTCTTTGTATCCATGATTTTATTCCTCATTTCGACTATTCTTTATCTCTCTTCTAAATTAGCCCTTCTCTGTATTATTTTATAACAGAGAAACATAAAAACTTTCAGAAGGCAAGCATTGCGTTTTTACCCAAAAGTAGCGATTGATACCTTCGCTTTAATCTATTATTCATTCATTCAAAATCATCGTTCCCGTGCCCTTATCGGTGAATAACTCAAGCAAAAGGGTATGAGGGTTTCGACCGTCTATTATATGTGCGGTGACACCCCCAGAAGTTGCTTTTAAACACCCCTCCGCTTTTGGTAGCATGCCTTCGCCAATAATACCTGTTGCAATCAGTTCCTTTATCTCCGCTTGCGTCGCCTGCGGTATTAATGTAGAGCTATCGTCTGTATTCCGCAGCAGTCCCAAGACATCAGTGAGCATTATCAGCTTATCTGCATTTATCGCGCACGCTATCTCACCGGCAACCAAATCGGCATTCACGTTGAGGCTGTTCCCCGCAGTATCCACTGCTATTGGTGATATTACAGGTATATAATCCTTTGCAGTGGTAATATCAATTATTTCGTTGTTTATCTCCTCCGTCTCGCCAACCCACCCGAGGTCGATTTCTTCTCCTTCTACCTTCTGCTTCCCTTTCTTCTTTGCCACTATTAAGTTGCCGTCGTTTCCCGATAAGCCTATGCCCTTACCGCCATGTTTCCCGATGAGCGATACTATACGTTCGTTAACGCTGCCCACGAGCACCATTCTTACTATTTCCAGCGTTTCATCATCGGTAATGCGAAGCCCGCCGATAAATTTCGGCTTCTTATTCAGCTTCTCCATTATCTGCGTTATCTCCGGACCACCGCCATGCACAATCACCGGCTTTATTCCTACATACCTGAGAAGAACGATGTCCTGCGTGATACTATCCATAATATTCTTATCCACTAACGCATGCCCGCCTACCTTTATCACTATCTTCGAGCCATAGAATCTGCGGATATACGGCAAAGCCTCTATAAGTATTTCCTCTTTCTTCATATTCTCTCTTATTAGTTATTAACTTGCGATAGATATAATATCTTAAGACTAATTGGGTAAAGAGCTTAAAGAGATATCAGATTGGTTTAGCGCTATTGCGTCAAAACTGTAAAACTGAAAGGATTTTTAATTGAATACTCTGGCAGGATTAGTAAGGAAAATCAGATCCGTGGGTTCTTGGATTAGTTTATACATCTCCGCTTCTTTGTTCAGCTCTATTCCATGTATCCATGTATCTGAAGGCTTCAGGAGCCTAATATCAGGGGTATACTCATAATTTTCGTTCCTTATGAATTCGCCATTCGTCAGTTCGTAATAGGCTGCACCCTTTCGCATTTTCAAGGGCTCGTAAATGGATGAGAATCCGCTTGCAACCCAGTTTGCCATCTTTAAAGTCATTTCAGATGCATTTATTGTGACATGGCCGTAATTGGGCGGGATTACCACTTTATCTCCCTTATTCGCTTTTACCAGTACCACGTCAGTTATTCCCCCTTTAACTCCCTCCTCTGCTTTGCGTTGCAGCAGATAATGCGCTTCGCCTTCCTGTACTTCGTATATTTCAGGATATGTCATCTCAGAACCCGGAGGGCAGGGATGATAGTGTCCCGCGGTCTTAACGAATTCCGAGCCGAGCGTATTCGGTGGCATAATAGTAATATCATATCGCAATCCGTGCTCCTTTATCTTAGCCGCATCCGCCTCATTCTTCGATACGCCCCTGAACATATAATACAGTTCCATATCCATGTTCGCACTCGCTAAAAAAGCCCTGTCGTATATGACCTCTTTCATATCACCTAATTTACGCACCACGGGTGAGAAAGTTTTCGAGCCAAATGTCACTTTCGGGTTCATATCTCCTTTCTCTATTGCACGCTATTTTTGCGCATCCTATAAGTATTAGATGTATGCTATTTAAGATATGGCTAACAAATCCCGTGTGATAACAGTAGAATTCGGTAAGGTATCCAGGCACTTTGAGGTCATAGAATCACCAATACCACATATATTAGTTGAGTCGGATAAAGAGCTGCATGGATGGTGGAATGGTATAGACCCGAATGGAAACCGGGAATGCACTGCGGAAAAGCTATTGATAAACCCTTATAACGGTTGCAGTCATAACTGCCTGTTTTGTTATTCGCATGCGTTAGGTGGCTATTTCAAGTTATTCCGGGAGAAGGGAGTGGTTACGGTATTCAAGGATTTTGATATGAAAGTGGCGAGGCAACTGGACGGTTTAAGAGTAGCGAGCTGTGGGTATCTTTCTCCGGTTACTGACCCTTTTCAGCCGATAAATGATAGATACCGATTGAGCGAACGAATACTAAAGCAGTTCGTTGACCGGAATATCCCTGTGCAGTGCACAACAAAAGGACGAATAAGCGACACGGCGCTGAAATTGCTAAAAAAGCAGGAGCATTCATTTGGTGAAGTTTCTATCTTAACACCAGACGAAGCTAAGCGACAGCGGCTAATGACTGGTGGTGCCTCCACAGATGTGCTGGTGCGTAATATAGAACGGCTTGCGAATGAAGCTGAAATCGCAGTGTGTAGAATAGACCCGATAATACCTCTTGTCACTGACAGTAGGCGCGAACTGGCGGATTTGGTGAAGCGAGTGGTAGATGCGGGTGCAAAACACATAATAACGAGTTGTGTTGACGTTCCGAGAGCATTGAAGCATGATTTTTTCGATGCACTGGAAAAACGGTTTGGCATACCAAAACGTGAGTTAGAACGCATATATACAGAAACGATAAGCGGACGATTCCATGCTAATGTAGAATACCGTAGAAAGCTGTTTGGCACGATGCGAGATATTTGCGATAGGAACAAGGTGACAATGGGGCTCTGCATGGAGTTCGAGTCACTTGCTGGGAAGAGGGTTAGAGGGTTAAATAGTGAGTTCAAGAGTTCGAATAACTGTGAGGGTGTGGATGTACCGATTTATGTAAGAGAAGGAGATAGCGAGCGGTTTGAGCCGGTTCAGGGCTGTGATGGTAATTGCTTGAAATGTCATTCCCTGGCTGAAGCGCCAGTATGTGGTATTTCAGAATTGAAGAAGGCGGGAGCATGTAAATTGCGGGACTACCGGAGGTGGAGTAGAGAACTGGTTCCTATTCAAAATTATCTGCCTATTTTGTGGAGTGGGTTAATTTAATATGTACTCAAAAATTTTATTCCTTTTGAGGTAGTAAAAATGAAAGCGGGTGTTATAGGCACGGGAACAATGGGGAAGAACCACGTGCGAATCTATTCTGAATTCAAAGAGATTGACGAGGTTTACGCATTTGATATTGATAAGGTAAATGCAAAAAGTGTGAAGGAGTATGGAGCTATCGTCTCTGATTCTATGGAAGAGCTTCTGGAGCGTGTAGATGTAGTTAGCATTTGTGCTCCTACGAAATATCATCTTGATATTGCTAAGACTGCCGTTGAAAACGGCGTTCACTGCATGATAGAGAAGCCAATCACATCAACCACAAAAGAGGGCGAGGAATTACTGAATCTAATAGAAGCGAAGGCGGTAATTGCCGGTGTTGGGCACATCGAGCGGTTTAATCCAATAGTAGGTGAAATAGCGAAGATAGTAAAGAACCCGTTTTATGTCGCGATACGAAGGCACAATCCGGCATCTGCACGGATTACGGATAGCACGGTCGTCGAGGATTTGATGATTCACGACATAGACATTGTATTCAACGTCCTGTTTGACGGCACTTACGAGCTATACAGTGCGGGCAATGACGACCTGAGCAAAGTGATAATAAAATTCGGGTCTTCGATTGTTGCGTTGTCTGCGAGTAGAAAAGCATCGAAGAAGATCAGGTCGGTCTATATAGAAGAGGAAGAGTTCACAGTGGAGGGTGATTTTATGAACCAGGAGATTTACGTGTATAGAAAACCAGAGCGATATGGCATAGAGGCTGATCGCTACACACAGGAGAATATCATAGAGAAGGTGCTGGTTAATAAGGTAGAGCCGTTAAAGGAGGAATTGAAGACTTTTATTGCATGTGTGCGTAGTGGCGAGGAGTTCACGATAACGCCGGCGCAGGCGTTTAACAATGTGAGGATATGCGAAGAGATAAGAAGATTGAATGGGATGTCATAAACTGCTTCTAATCGGCGCCAGCATCTCATTCAGGTACCTCACAGCAGTTGTCTTCACATCCAGCGGGTGTAATTTTCCCCCTGTATAATCACGTTCTAAATCCTCGTACCGATTATAATTTACGTCACCGCCATATTTTGCAGCCCTTTCTATCCGCACTTCATCCACAACCGGGAATATAGTGTGCTTGTAGATTTGCAGTACAGGATTACCGTATGCTATTCCTGGAGGGCAAAAAGCAGCTTTTAGCTTCTTCTCCACCTCTTCCTCTGACTCATGCACCGATATGAAATTGCCCAGTGACGATGACATCTTCTCGCCATCCAATCCGATTAGCAGCGGGGTATGAATACAAATAGGCGCTTTAAAGCCTAATTTCGGGAGATTCTCTCTTGCAAGCATGTGTATTTTCCGCTGGTCTATGCCGCCCACTGCTACATCTATATCAAGGGCTGCAATGTCTACGGCTTGCATCAATGGATATATCAGTTGCGACACTTTACGATCTTCCTTGCTACGCGAAAGTTCGTCCATGCTCCGCCGCGCTCGCTTCTCGGTCGTCACCGTTGCAAGCTTCAATACGTTCAGCATATAGTCCTCTTGCATCTGAAAAGAAGCGCCGAAGATAAATTCGGTCTCGTCACTCAAGCCCGCCGCCGCAAAACATTTCTTATTGTATTCCGCAGTATCTCTTATCGCGTCAAAAGTACCTTTTTCGTTCAGGTACGCGTGCATATCGGCAAGCAGCACGATTACATGAAAGCCAATGCGCTGCAGTTCCCGCAATTTGTTTATTATGGGCAGATGCCCGATGTGCACCACGCCACTCGGTTCAAAGCCGACATAGGCTCTTAACTCACCTTTCGTGCCAGGTAATGACGCCAGAGCGTTTTTTAAATCCGCTATCGTTACTATCTCTTCTACGTTCCGTTCCAGAATCGCCAGTGGTTCGCTATCGTTCATCTTCTCTTATTAATACTTTGCAGGGTTCTTTGATGCGGAGGGAGGATTCAAACTCAAAGTTACAAGTGAAGTGAGATAAATCCCCTCGCCTTCCGCTTCTCTACCTGATTAACATGTATTTGTATTCATAAAAATTTACCTGTGTTGTATTTTTGTATTTCCATACCCGCAATTTATTCCGTTTTTAGAGGCATCTCGCCTACATCTTATCTTAGCGGGAATTAAATTGATATGTACTACCTTTTTAAGTTCTATATGTTTGTGGACGACGAAAAAGATAATGCGATGTCAGACAGGAATAGCATAATAGAGAAGAAGGGCAGAAAAGACAAAGTAGTAGTGCTCGATTTCGGAGGGCAATACAGCCATCTCATCGTGAGAAGGTGCAGGGAATTGGGCGTATATACAGAACTTCTCCCGTATGATATACCCATAGAGGAACTTAAGAAAGGAATAGAGAGGGAGAACGATAAGATTAAATGTATTATCCTATCCGGTAGCCCGTTTAGCATCCACGAACCGGGCAGTCCGAGCTGCAGTTCCTGGATTATTGATTTGGACATACCCATTCTCGGAATTTGTTATGGTGCACAGTTAATTGCGTATACAAAAGGTGGCGTAGTAGGGTCAGGGATGAAAAGCGAATTTGGGCGGGCTGAACTGATATTTAAAGATTCTGACCTGTTTGACGGACTAACCGAGCCTGGAAGCGAGAGTGGAACGATGAACGTGTGGATGTCTCATGGCGACGTGATAGAGCAATTTGATGGTGCGGATATAATAGGCCATACGATGAATACGCCCGTTGCAGCATTCCGCATCGGCAATAATTATGGCGTTCAATTCCATCCAGAAGTTCACCATACGGATAAGGGCGAAAGAATACTGTGGAATTTCCTGTATAATATCTGCGGCTGCGAGCGCAATTGGGCGATTGAATCATTTATTAACGATAAGATAGAAGATATAAAGAGAGAGGTAGGTGATGACGGGAGAGTGATATGTGGACTCAGTGGCGGGATAGACTCCTCTACTACTGCATTGCTCGTCAATAAAGCCATAGGTGATAGACTCACGTGCATCTTCGTTGACAATGGACTACTGCGAGAAGGCGAAAAGGAAATGGTTATAAATACGTTCGAGAATAATTTCAATATGGAACTGATATTTGTAGATGCGAAAGAGCGTTTCCTGAAAGGATTGCGGGGCGTTAAGGACGCCGAAGCGAAGCGGATAGTAATAGGCGAACAGTTCATGAATATCTTTGAGGCGGCGGCGAATAAGCTTGGTGATGTGGATTTCCTCGCGCAGGGCACTATATATCCGGATAGAATAGAGAGTGCGGGGGCGAGCTCAAAAAAGACTTCACGAATAAAATCGCATCATAACGTGGGTGGGCTTCCGGAGAAGCTGGGACTGAAGCTGGTAGAGCCAATTGCGGATTTGTATAAGGATGAAGTGCGGGAAGTGGCGAAGGAACTCGGTATGC